>Ga0154569_187_pt2 | contig 40003 bp, 27 predicted proteins | sample RifGroF2_FD_115998 | JGI IMG/M metagenome (GOLD analysis project Ga0154569, IMG submission 115998) | Ignavibacteria bacterium GWF2_33_9
ATCTTGGACTATTAATTCAATTTTTTATGCATTTTGCTCTAAACTCGACTATACGAGATCTGTATATAACATTATTCCGCAAGGGATTACTGCTGGAGTGAATGCCGTTGCTCATGACAGAATAGATACTTTTGAAGTTCGCATCAAATTAAGGAATTTATCAGATGAAACGATAAACAAATTTGACCTTTTGGAATATATGAGAACAGTTCTCATAGATAACAAATATAAAGCTTACTTTAAAATAGCTGATATTGAGCCAAAGGGATTAAATTATACAAAAACTGAGACCTCATTGAAGTTTTCTGATATTGAAATAGCTCCTCATTCCGAATTAATAATTACGTACAAATTAATAACTCCTGACCCTGATGACCCGATTCACGAAAAAATTAACACTCTAATTTCATGGGCTAATTATATTTATGCATCTTATGGTTACATAAATATTACTGATGATGAGGGAATTCATCGATATTGGAAATACAGAAATTACATTGATATGATGTTTGCCGCACGCATTGTTGCTGATACTGATTTAAATTGGAAAAACTTCCTGGGATTATATTATCAGCCATTTAAAGTTTTCATGATAATGGAAAATAAAGAAAAAACATCTGCAGAAAATACAATTTATACACAATACGTACCAAAGGATGTACCTTTTTATTGGACTGATAATACAATTAATATTCCAATACTAAAAACACCCGGTGGTAAGTTTGTAGATGTTCTTAGAGGAAGCAATGATCAGAATAATCCTGAATATGATCTTGATAGCGATGGTCAGCCTGATGCTTGGCTTGATACATCATCAATTTATCCGAAAAATTACACTCTTGAAGAAACCGAAGTGTATTGGTTAAATCCGTGGGAACATTTTCGTTCAGGAGATACAACAATGTATGAGGATATTGATCATGATGGAAAAAGAGCAATTGATTTGAATGGTGATGGAATTGTAGATATTGATGAACCTGGAGACAAGATTCGAGCATGGAAAATAACTTGGAATATTGGTAGAGTAAATGGTTATGAATATTTCGATCCCTATTGCTATTTTGAAATTTGGGTTGACCCGCCTGACCTTGTAAAAATGGCAGCAGGTGTTGGATATACAAACGGAACTTTAACAAATGAGGTGAATGGTAAATATTACCCAAATTCACCTGACATTGACAATCCAAATCTTGCAGATTCCTCTTGGACACATTGGATGGAAAGAGATAAAAGCGGTAACATAATTTGGAAGCAGATGATTTGGCAACGAGTTAATAATTATGAAGGTTATTCGTATGTGGATACTGTAAGTTACAAATTAAAATCGACGGATAAACTTGCCGGAACTGTGCCACTACCTCACAATGAGTACATTGCAGTATTATCATTAGGTGGTGAAGAAATTGATATGACTCACCCCACACCTGTAAAATCTTTATATTCAAATATTAACTATAAAACTATTTTTAATGAAGATAAGGTAACACCTATTAGAACAACATATACTTATTATGCTCCATTGCCAAATCCTTTACAATTTGAATATCTTACTAATAGTTACACAATTCAAGATGATTTAGGAAATACTCAAAAATATTTACCAAAGTTTGGTAAAGTAAATTTAAAATTTGATGTTGATGCATCTACAGAATATTCATATTATTGGATAAGAAATGCTGGTCATGATGTTGATTATAATGACCTATCAGAAAAAAATGAAGGGGAAGAAGCACTTGGTGACGGAGTATTCGGTTACTTTATTTATGATATACCAAAAGGTATGGGTGGCTATAAAATAACATTACCAAAGAAATCTGATGGCAATTATGATCTTGAGAAAATTCTTCAAGTTGACGGAAAACCATTTACTAAATGGCTGGATAATCCTAATACTAAAAATGAAGTTGAAATTTGGGAAGATCAATTCCAATATCACGTATATATACCTCAATTGTTAATTCCACCTGCACTCGACGACAATAATTTTGATGGAATTGATGATTGGATCGATGATAGGGGAGATAGATTCCAGTCTTCTACGGGATTCTTACATGATGGATTTATGCTGGGAAATGGTGAAGAATACAAGGATTATCCTGAAGTACCGTTTAAAGATGACATATACGGAATGGTAAAATCGGGATGGTTTAAAGGAGCTGACAGTACTTATGGTGATGATTTCTTTGAAAAACTTGGTAAAACTCATTTAACTATAAATGCTATATATGAAGGACAAGGCAAAGAAGGACCGATAGACATTAGTAAAGGTGGTTGGCTTGTTGTGGAAGAAATCTTCGGTGGTTCTCCATGGGTAATTTTCTCTCATACTTTATCAGGTTATGCTGAAGGAGTTGATTATAAATTATATTCAAGTACTGTTCCATCAATGGTTAAATATGGTATTGATACGACTTATGTGAAACACACAATAGTAGATGCCTCTGAGCCGCATAAATTTGATGTGAATTTTGATCCTTATCATGTATCTTATGGTTATGGAGTCGCAACTATAACGACAACTGCAGGAGGAAAAGATCCTTGTAATCTGACATCACCTGTTTTAAAGATGTCAGCTATTTTAGATCCAAAATATCAGAAACAAAAATTAACCCTAATACCAGCTGCTGATAACGAAAATCCTGAATTGAAGGATTATCCCCGAGATGTAGAGGGTACTTTCCTTGAAGTTATAGTAGAAGTCACGAATGGTTCTGAAGATAATTGGATAAATACTGTAGTTACTCCAAAAATTCCGGATAATCTGAAAAACACTACAGTAGAAATGAGTTACGTTGCTTGTCCGAGACCACTCGTTCCTGCCTCAGTAGATCCAGCCACCGGAAAAATCATTCAAGGTGGAGATGATTTAGGTACATTCAAAGCAGGGTGGAGATTTAATCAACCTGAAGGCGAAGTTCTGTTAAATATGGGCAACAAATTACCATTAATGCAACCTACTCGAAGAGGATATTTTGTATTTCTCTTAAAAATTGATGAAACATTGGATAAAGGTGTTTACAATATTGGATTTGATTTTATGACTAATAGTGTAAATTACAAAAATATATCAAATGGCACTTTAACTTATGAGGTTCCTCCTGCTATGTTTGCAATTGCTCCAAGGAATTCTTCGGGAACTATTTTAGATTATCAAAAACTAATCATTGGTAAAAGTAGTTTGAATGATATTCATTTATTTGCAACTGATAATTTCAAACCAACAGGAAATGCGAAATGGTCATATAATAATATTAGTGATTTACACTTCGATACATTATCTACTAAACTTAGTAGTAATTTTAACGCTAATACAAAAACAGATTATATTGATTTAACTACTATTGGCGATTTCCCAACCGTAAATAAAAATCAAGTTTATTTACTTGAGGAAGGAGAAGTTAACAGCATAAATAATGATGACAAAATATATGTGGCAGATTCAGTTGAACTTCGTTTTCAGTACAATGATAATCCTATGTCTGTAAGTTCAAAAGATGTAGATGTGTTACAAAGTGTAATAAAGTCTAAACTTAAAAGTACGACTAAACTATCTGTGACAACTTTTGGTCCAAAGCTGAAGATTTACAAGAAATTATATTCAATCAACGGAGTACTTGTACAGGAAGAAGATTTGCCAGAACTAACTGCAGATAAAGAAAAAGATATTGAAGTTATGTTTGAAGTTTCGAATTCCGGAAATGATATCGCTGAAAATGTATCAATTAAAATTGAGCATAATGCAAACTTTGAACCAATTGCCGATTTATTACCTAAAGATTGCAGTTTATTAGATGGTAATGCAGTAATTAATACCGGAACTTTCCGACCAGGTGAAATAAGAAAATTGTTTGTTCATTATCGAACAACAGATAAAGCTTGCCTGCCATTGTTTAATAATGCGGATATGATAAACAATATCGAAATTTCATATAAGGGAAATTCCACCAAACAAACTTTTAGCTTCCCTGATAAGAATAAACTGGAATTTCCGGCAATTGATATTCAGATGGAAGACCTGAAACTCGTTTCTAATGAAATTAAGCATAATTCCTTTGCAACAATTTCAACTACAATTCATAATGGATTAAGACCCCTTGAGAATGTTGTGGTTAGTTTATTTATGATTGTAAATAACAAAGATACAATCTTAGTTAAGAACTATACTATTGAAAAAATTAATTCTGAAGAAATTAAAGATGTAATTATGAACCTTATGGTTCCTGAAAATGCTACTTATCTTGAGGCATTCGCAGTCATCGATGCTGACAAAAAACTCTGTGAAGTTTGTGAAAATAATAATGCCAAGACTGATATTCTTCCAATTTTGGGACCTTTCTGGATCCAAAATGTAATCTTAGCACCAAATCCGGTAAAAGATAAGTTGAATATTTCATATTACCTACCAAGAGAAATGAAAAGTATTAATATTACTTTCTTTGATAATTCAGGTAAAAAATTGGAAGAAATTCACGAAATTTCAAATCAATATGGATTAAACTCTTTCGATTATATTTTGCCTAATTTAGCTAAAGGATCTTATATGTACAAGATAGATGGAATTGATGTTTTAGGTGAGAATGTGAAATATTTCGGGAAATTTATTGCTGAATAGGAGTTTACAACAAATTATTAGAAATTCAATAATGAAAATTTTTAGAAATAATTATTAAAATAAATGGAGGTAAAATGCCATATTGAATAAAATCAGTATGGCTTTTTTTCTAAACAAATGAAAAGACTAAAAAATTATATTTTATTATTTTTGTTAATCTTTTTTGTATTAAGCAAACTCAATGCTGAAATAAATGCTAGAATAATTATTGATACAGTCAAATCCAACTCGGACGATAGAATAAAATATGGTTTAATAGGTGGTTATAGCATAAACTATAATACCTCTGATTTTCGACAACTCCCAGGAGTGGATTACTTTTCCCCCAGATTCACTTCTGCCGAAGGAAATGGTTATCATTTAGGGATTTGTTGGGAATCTCCTCTATATAAAAAATCAAACTTGTCCTATATTTTAAAGCTATATTATGCCAATGATAAAGCTGATTTTACTAAAAACAACATCTCAAAAGAGTTTATTGATAATTCTGAAATTGATGCTGAAATAAATTACCAGATTCATACTTCACTGGATAAATTAGTATATGAAAATTTACTTGAATTCAGGTTATTCAAGAATTTTAATCTCCTTGCAGGATTCAATCTGGGTATTTTTCTGGGTAGTCATTTTGAACAAAAGGAAACATTAGCCAATCCACCTAACGGGAAATTTGCGAATGGTTCTAATGTCAGGCACATATTATCCGGTGAAATTAAAAATTTAGCTTCATTGCAAAGTTCAGCTTCAGTTGGATTAAATTACGATATAAAACTAGGTTCTAAAGAACAGTTTATCATTTCTCCTGAAATTCTTTACTCCTATTCAATTTCGAATATAAATACTGAAATTGACTGGAAATATAATTCACTAAGATTTGATATTGCTTTGAAATATTCACCAGCTCCTTCTAATCTCATATCTGATTTTAAAGTCGAAAATTACTTTGATACCCTGCAAGTAAATACTGATACTGTAAAAATTAGTTATACTAAGCCTGGAAAGGAAGTCATCATAAGAGATACAAATAAGGTGAAACACTTTACTACATTTAGTTCTAAACATTATAGGACAGATACACTATTTATTCCTATTCTTTTTCAATATCCCGAGCTTCAGGTTACATATAAGGAAAACGGAACTTCTCACGAACTGAAGAAAATTGACCTCGAAGAATACTTAATGTATAATCAAAAACCTCTCCTGGCATATATTTTCTTTGATGAATTGTCATCATCTTTACCGTCAAGATATAAAAAACTCTCCAAAACTCAAGCTAGTAATTTCAATTATAAAGAATTATTTAATAGCAATACTCTCGACTCCTACTTAAACATTCTCAATATTATCGGATATCGTTTGAAACAATTCCCAAAAGCAAAGATAACACTGATTGGCTCCAATTCCGGAGTGGGGGAAGAAATGAATAATTCTTCATTATCTAAAGAAAGGGCTGAGACTGTTTCTGATTATTTAACTACTATTTGGGGAATTGAACCTTCCAGAATTGTGTTGAATTTCAGGAATGAACCGGAAAATCCCACAAGTATTACTGATAAGGATGGTGAAGCTGAGAATAGAAGAGTTGAAGTAATTTCAGAAAATCCCGAAATTACCAAATTCCTGGGAATGATAGACACAGTTAGGCTTATTCATCCCGAAATTATTAATATAAAGCTTCACAATACCAATGAACAGGACAAGTATTTTGTTCACCTTAGGACTGACAAAACACAAGAAATCCCTTATCAAACTGATTCTCCTCTTTCAATAAAATTAGATTATCCTGTAAATGATGCTCTGGACTCAATTTATATCTCAGCATCCGGGACATTGAAGAGTATAAAAAATTTCCAAACGGAAAGTATTGCAGTTCCGTTACACAGAACATCTAATAAAATCATTTCTGATTCAGGTAAAACTCAATTCGAGGTTTACAACTTAATTCTCTTTGATTTTAATTCGAGTAAACTCAGAAATGAACAAAAGAGTATTCTCGATAGAATTAAAGCAAGAGAAAACGAATTTATATCAGTCAAAATTTTTGGATATTCCGATAGAATCGGGAATGATGAATATAATATGACTCTTTCCTGGAATCGAGCACAAGAAGTAGCTGAATATTTAAATTTCAGGAATACCGAAATAAAGAGCTACGGAGAAAATCAGTTAATCTACGATAATACTTATCCCGAAGGAAGATTTTACTCACGTACTGTAATTATTGAACTTGAGAAAAAATAAAGAGGGCAATTCCTGGATTGGAAAAGCCCTCCTGAAAAACAACTATCTAATCTTCATTATAAAAAGATAAAACAGGATTTTCTATATTTTAACAATCTTACGAACGAAATTCTCTTCGCCAAACACAATATTTATTACATAGATGCCGGGATGAAGATTTTTCACATCAATTTGTTTATGAATTTCATTAATGTCGTTAAAGTTATATGACGAGATTTCATTACCTAATAAATCTGATACTGAAATATGTGCATTTGCTGAATACACAAAATTCATATCTAAGTTCACAAAATCTTCTGCTGGATTTGGAAATACTTCCATTGAATAATCAGTTGAGTAAGAACCTCTTTTATCCATAGAATGCGGAACGAAAACAGTTGCATTTGCTGAATAATTTACTCCACATCCATCCTCAGCAAAGTAAGTAACTGTATATGTTCTGCCGACTCCTGTACCGGAACGTTCAGCTCTCAATTTGAATGAATAAAGATCATCACCAGGATATTCGATATCATTAGGAGTATCTCCGTCACCAAGACCATTATCAGGTTCATCGCTAGAAATAGCCATAGACCAATTTCCTAAACAATCTCCCCAGTTAGTTGCAACTGTTGCAGTAATGTCTTTCATCTTGTGATTTGGAGGCCAAAGCACTGAAGGACTTAAGCTTAATGAAATAGTTGGAGTTTCAGTTGTAAACGAAACATCATCGCCATAATAAATATTACCCCAAGAATCTTTAGCAAAAGCTCTTGCATAATATGTTGTACTTGGGCAAAGCTCAGTTAAGTTTTCAGTAAATGTCCCTACTCCGCTGCCTGTGGTAACATAATTGTCAGATGTTGTTGGGTTTGGATTCAACCCATAAACAATTCCTCTTGTATATGCTGTACCTGCACCTTCATTAATTACTGTTCCGGTCACATCAACTGAACTGCAAGATAAATTATCATATGAATCAGTTGTAACAACTAAAGGTACCTTTAGCAAATTAGTATAAGTTTTCATCCAAACTTGATTACCGTCAGAATAAACTGCAATCACATTATGATTCAATGGATTGATTGCTACATTATGGCTGTATCCGGTTGCAACCGTAATATCAGGCTGCCACGATACACCCTGGTCATAGCTGATCCGGAATTTTAATACTCCGGATTGATAATAACCATCTACTAGGTTCCCATAAGCATCAGAAGCCAATGTTCTACCTTGCGCATTGTTATTGGGTCCGGCTCCGAAAATCGGAGTACTGTTACCGGTTAATGCATTAACTTTATACGCTTGTGTATTAGTGCCATATGAAAACATGATTGTCCCAAGTGGACCTACTGATAAAGAGTATGATGAATAATTGCAATAGCTAGCTGGTGCTACGGTAAATGGAACAAAACTTATTCCATTATTATAACTTGTGTAGAGACGTAAATAAGGATCATCTGTTATAACATATACGTGTCCGTTTGTAGGATTAGCACGTACATCTGAATACATTCTTACTGGATCGATGACTTTAATAGAAAACGGAGTTAAACCATTGTTATGATTAACAAGTAACCTATAACCGTTTCTTTCTAATACATATACGTTGGTTCCATAAGAAGAAAGATGCACTCCGTTGCCGGAGCTATTAGGTCCAATACCTGTCGGTGGTGAATATGTTGCACCATTATTATAGCTTGCGCAGAATAATGTTGTTGAACCTGCCAGCCATGCAACGTAGATATTTCCGTTTGCTGCTGCTTCAACTTCAGCTTCATATGCATATGGAAAAAGTTGTATACTTGGTGCGAAGGAAATCCCATTGTTTGTACTTTTTGCTATTCTGATTCCTGCTGAACCTGAGAATACCACATAGATATCGCCATTGGGAGCAACTGCCACATTGCGGCTGGTGTTTGCTTGACCAATACCATTTTCCGTACCTATATTGCTTACTTGCACCGAAAGAGGTGCTGCCATAAGCATGGATACCATAGCCAGGAATAAGACTATAGTACTTAATAAGAATTTCAGACTTGAATGGCCCTGTTTTCTTATCATTTCGTTTTGTATTAAACTGTTCATAACTCGAACCTTTAATTAAAAATAAATAAAAAATGAAATGGTCTGTAACTTTTGCAAGTTATAGATTTTTTTCGATAAAGTTACTTAAATACATTTTTTGTATTAAGCTAATTTGATTTGAATTTTGTTTGGTAAAGTGAATTCTAATTCACAGTAATTGTAGTCGTCAGATTTCTACGAGAGTTTGAAAAAAACTCTCAAATTCTGAATGTTATAATTAATATAACTAACTCCTTATTTGACAAATAGATTAGTGTATTTTATTTTGCACTAATTCAATTTATCGGTCCCGGAAGTTAAAATCGTTCTAAATTACTTATTATTACATTATTAGAAATAAAATAATTCGTAATGATTTTTTAAATCATTAACTTCTGGAATACAAATCTAATAAAAAAAATCTAATTATAAGTTAATTTTGCAAAAAAAAATTTTTTGAATAAAAATTAATCAAATATATTCATTTCGATAAAATTTTTGTAATTTTGAGATTAATTTAATTTAAAAAATAATTAAACAACATTTTGGAGAAAATAATGTTTAAAAAATTGACACTTGCTTTAGTAACAATAGCATTTGCGGTAATGGCAAATTCCTGTCAGGACCCAAAATCATCATTTTTGGAAACAAAATTAGAAAAAGATAATTTGAATACTGTTGCAAAACAGATAATGGATGAAAATGTAATGAGCAGAGAAGATGCCATACTTTTCAACTCAGCAGTAAACCGTTTGGGACAAACTCCGGATTCAATATTAGGTAAAACTGTCGGCCAGTTGATTAATGAAGAAGCAGATTTAGCCAAATTGAATATTTACACTCAGATGTATGGAACATTGTCGAAAGCAGAAATTCTGATGAAACATAAAATGAAATATCTTGGACTGAAACCAATGGATACATTGGAACAAAGCTATGATTACATTGTTTTCGAAGTAGATAATACATCAGATAAAAGTATTGCAGATTTGCAAGGTCAATTGAGATTTTTCAATGCAGCAAATCAATTAGTTAAGGCTTATCCAATTGAATTATCCAAAGTAATGGGTAATCCTGAAGGAATCAAACCAAAAGAAACACGCCGCTTTGCATATCCTTATTTCCACCAAAAAGATAATCAAAGAGACGAAATCATCAGAAATTCTAAAGATTTAAGAGTAGTTTGGTTCCCAATGTCAATCGCATTTACAGACAAAACTGAAATCAATTCTTCGATGGAACAACCAATAGAAGAAACAAAAAAATAATTGAAAATTAATTTCTTATTGCAAGCGAAGTATTAAATTTGTAGTTTATACTTCGCTTTCTTTTTTATGTTAATCACAAGATTGCAAATATCGAATTTGAGAAATCATTCAGACACAAAATTGGTGCCAAACGCTAATTTGAATGTTTTCTATGGACCGAATGGCTCCGGAAAAACAACAATTCTGGAGGCAGTATCAATTGCAGGATTAACTAAAACTTTTACTTCCAGTTCAGATGCAGCATTAATCCAACAAGGTAAAAAGGAATACATCGTTAATGCAGAAGCCTTAAACCATTTGGATTTACCCTATAAAATCAATATTGAATATCGGTTAAATCAGAAGAAGCAAATTGTAAACGGTAATGGCGAAAATCTTTTGCCAAAAGAAGTTATTGGTCAAATTCCATTAATCTATCTTTCTCCCGACCAAAAGAATATAACCGGGGGTTCACCAGAAAACAGGCGAGATTTCGTGGACAGAATCTTGTCGCAATCCTCCAGACTTTATCTTGATTTATTAATAAAATTGAGGAAAGTACTAAAACAAAGGAATGCCTTACTTTCCAAATTCAAGCAGAAAGAGTATTTCGAAGCATCTAGTTACGAAAGCTGGACGAACATGTTCATTGAACTTGCATCGCAGATTGTAATCCGCAGAGCAGAATTTGTGAATAATTTCAAGGATTATTTTAAATCTGCATATAGTGAAATAACCAATAAATCGGAAGAAGTAGAATTATTTTATGATGCAAATACTATCCCAAATTTTGATGAAAACAAATATTCACAAGAAGAGATAAAGGAATTCTATCACAAAAAAGCAGAGCTAAGACGCACGGCAGAACTTGCTCGAGGACAAACATTATTCGGACCGCAAAAAGATGAAATAAGAATTCAGATTAATAAAGGGATTGCTCGGGAAATTGCTTCACAAGGACAGCATAAATCACTTCTGATAGCATTAATATTTGCCGAATTTGAATATTTATTGGATTTGAAAAATGAAGTGCCGGTGGTACTTTTAGATGATATATTCTCTGAATTAGATGACTATAGAACTTCTCTTGTGTTAGAAAAAGTCTTGAGCAAAGAAACCCAAACTTTCATAACATTGACTAATCCGGAATTAATAAAAATTAATGAGAATTTTAAGGAGAAAATTACTTTTTTTGAATTGAAAGAAGGCATTGTAACAAAGAAATGAAAACAATATTTGAAACCCTTGAGAACATTTTTCATGATATAGGAAAGGATGAAATAATCCTAAAATCCAAAATCCAGGAAATTCTGAAAGAAATATTAGGAGAAAATATTTCAGAGGGAATCAAAATTCGCAGCATTAAAAATGGCAAATTGAGTTTGAAGTCAACAAATTCACTTTGGGCATTTGAGATATCTATAAATAAGCAAAATATCATCAAAAAAATCAACGAAAAATTAGGAAAAGATATCATTTCCGACATAATTTCTAGATAATGTGCAGTATTCCGCAAAAGTGTGGATAAATATTTAGTAAGTATATTAAAAATATTATGCTTATGTCAATATTTATTCGTAATTTTGTATGATTAATAAAGAAGAAATATGGAAAATCATAATAACCAAACAGAAAATTTAAATCCACACTATAATGAAGACAGCATTAAGGTCTTAGAAGGTCTTGAAGCTGTTCGTAAAAGACCTGCAATGTATATTGGTGACATAGGGGAACGTGGTCTGCATCATCTTATCCAGGAAGTTGTAGATAATTCCATTGATGAAGCTCTTGCCGGATATTGCACGAATATTATAGTAACGCTCCACAAAGACGGCAGCTGTTCTGTTTACGATGACGGACGTGGTATTCCGGTGGGACCTCACCCAGTGAAAAAAATATCCACATTAGAAGTAGTAATGTGCACACTTCACGCAGGTGGTAAATTTGATAAATCTAGTTATAAAGTATCCGGTGGTTTGCATGGTGTTGGTGTATCCTGTGTGAATGCTCTTTCATCAGAAATGAAAGTTGTTGTTTATAGAGAAGGAAAAAGCTATCAACAAAAATATGAAATGGGTAAGCCTGTAACCAAAGTTGAAGAAATCGGAAATACTCGCAAAACTGGTACATTAATAAGATTCAGTCCTGATGAAACAATCTTTAAAACAGTACAATTCAAATTTTCCAAAGTAACTGAAAGATTGCGTGAACTAGCATTTTTGAATCCGGCAGTAACTATCAATTTACATGATGAAGCAGAGAATAAATCTGAATCATTCCATTATGAAGGCGGATTAGTTGATTTTATTAATTATATTGACGTATCATCCAATAAACATACAAAACCTATCAGTATTTTTGGTACTGCAGCAAATGATGCAGGTGGTGAAGTTCAGGTAGAAATTTGTTTGCAATATAATGATGGCTTCAGCGAAAATGTAATTTCTTATGTAAACAATATTAATACAATCGAAGGCGGTACACACGTAACCGGTTTTAGAACCGCACTCACTCGTACTTTGAACACTTATGCCAGTGATAAAATGAATGGCAGCAAAGTGAAAGTGCAATTAACAGGTGAAGATTTTAAAGAAGGTCTTTCCGCAATCATTTCAATTAAAGTACCGGAACCTCAATTTGAAGGTCAGACCAAAACAAAATTGGGTAACGGCGAAGTGGAAGGAATGGTTCGTTCAATTGTTGCTGAAAAATTAGATGACTATCTTGAACAAAATCCTAATGAAGCAAAAAGGATTATAGAAAAAGCTGCAATGGCTGCAGAAGCTCGCTTACGTGCACGTCAGGCTCGAGATATGGTTCGCCGAAAAAATGCATTGGAAAATACGACTTTACCCGGAAAATTGGCTGATTGTTCATCATCTAATCCTCTCGAAACAGAAATATATATTGTGGAAGGGGATTCGGCTGGCGGTTCTGCAAAACAAGGGCGTGATCGTAAATTCCAAGCAATTCTTCCTCTGAAAGGTAAAATTTTGAACGTTGAAAAAGCACGTATGCATAAGATACTGGAGAATGAAGAAATCAGGACAATTATTCAGGCACTTGGTACTGGATTTGCAGAAGATTTTGACATTGCAAAATTACGTTACGGAAAAATTATTTTAATGGCAGATGCTGATGTGGACGGTGCTCACATCAAAACTCTACTGCTTACTTTGATTTACAATTATATGCGTGATTTGATTGTGAGGGGAAATCTCTTTATTGCCATGCCGCCGCTTTACAAAGTGAAAAAAAGCAAAAAGGAAGTATATTGCTATAATGAAGAAGAAAGAGAAAAAGCAATATTAGAATTCCAAAGTGGTGATCCTAAAGCTAAAATCCTGACTACAGAAGATTATGAGAATATGAATACTGACGATAATGAATCAGAAAATGAAGAAAATGCAGTAATATCAGAAGCTCAGGAAATCAATATGCGGGGCATTTCAATTTCACGATTCAAAGGTCTTGGCGAAATGAATCCTGAACAACTTTGGGAAACTACGATGAATCCTGATACTCGTACTTTGATGCAGGTTTCAATCGGAGAAGCTGCCGAATCAGCTAGAATTTTCCAGATGCTTATGGGAGATAAAGTGGAACCTCGCCGTGAATTTATCGAAGCAAATGCTAAGTATGTGAAGAATCTTGATACTTAATAATAGTAAAAATTATATTATTTTGAAGAGGGCTCTGATGAGCTCTCTTTTTTTTTGTATTGTATGAAAGCTATTGTTAGCTAAAGAATTAATATTTGCTAATAACGCTCATTTATTTGATTGAATAAATTAAATTTGTAAAATTATACATGAGTTTACAATGAAAAAGTATTTATTAATATTTATAATTTTACTTCAAGGTTCTGCATTATTTGCAGAATGGGAATCGATAAACAATGGAATAGAGGGAATTTCACCGAGCATTTTCTCACTGCAAATGATTGATTCTACAATTTATGCGGGTACAGCATTAAGTCAGCATACTGGTCAAGGTCTTTACTCAACAACAGATTTTGGTAAAACTTGGCAGTATCTTGGATTGAAAAATGAAATTATAAATGCGACTGCCAAAATTAAAGAAAACTTAATTGTAAGTACTAATAATAATGGTATTTACTTTTCCTCAGATAATGGCAAATCATGGGAAAAGAGTAATGTAGGATTACCCTATGAAGATACGGAACATTTTTTTGTAAAATCTATTGTATCAATTGGCGACACACTTTTTATACTTTCTCAGGCTCCGACAATAAAAGGAACTTCAATATATTTTTCAACAGATTATGGCAAGAAATGGAATGAAGTTCCAAATTATCCTGAAATTTATGCAGAATACCTTTTTTCCACCGGAAAAAATTTAATTATTGTTGGTCATGATGATTGTATTGTGATGGGGTATTGCTCTCTGGATAGAGGAGAAACATGGGAAGAAAGTGATATTAATGTAAATTATGATTATGTACCCAATATGATAAAACTGAAAGATGAATTGTTTTATACTTGTGGAGATTCTTACATTTATATTTCTGAAGATGATGGTTTAACATGGAATTACAAAGAATATGATATGGATATTCACTTTGTGTCAATAAATAGTTATAAAGATACATTATTTGCCGTAACTTCAAAAGGTTTAATTTATTTTTCTTTTGATTTTGGTAATTCCTTCTATAAAAGAAACGATAAATCAAAATTATACAATAAAACAATTAAGAACGCTATAATTACAGACAAAGTAATGGCTCAATTTCATTATTATGACAAGGAATATGGTCTGATGCAGGATATGGATAATAAATGGTCTAATAGTATAATGGATGCTAAAGTACCAAGTAATATATACAGCATTAATAGATTTTCAGGTAATTTAGTAATTCAGTCTTCATCCGGTTTATTCATTTCAAAGGACAAGGGTGACAATTGGCAAAAGATAACCAATTATCCGTATTATCCAATTAATTTTGTAACTACAATATATGACAATACAATAGCGATGATTTTAGGACAAACCATTTCAACTTCAGAAGATGCGGGTGAGAATTGGGAGCATAATTCAATTAATATTCCCTCATCAATAAATTCATTTGATTTTAATGATAATTTGTATCTGATTGCATCATATAATCATGGATTTTATTATTCCAGGGATTATGGAGAAACATGGGAAATGCTTCCAAATGCAAAATATTCTCCTGACAATCATCAAATTTTTCAATTTAAAAATAAAATCTTTACTTATTCAAAATATATTGGATTATCTTCCACAGATGACTTCGGAGAAAATTGGAAGGAGATATTGTCCTCAACGTATCATACTTTTAATTCTATAACAAAAAATGATAATAGCTTATTTATTTACTGGATATATTCAAATGAAATTGTCAAAGAACCTACACCCGTAATCAATTATTCAATTGATGGCGAAAAAATGAATTTTGTTAATATTTCATATAAAACTTATATGAATAATAATAATTATTCTCTTTCTTGTTTCAGAGTAATTCAGGATAAATTATTTATTGGCCCTAAATCAGGTGGTTTGTTTTATACTTCTGATTATGGAGAAAAATGGACTGATACTTCTATTATGATTGAAAATCAGATAATAAATGATTGCGTGAATTTATTTGATTATATGTTTATTGCAACATCTAATGGAGTGTATAGAAATAAACTTACAGAATTTGGACTAGGAGTAGGTGAGCAGGATAATAATCCTGAGATTTCCCTCTACCCAAACCCTACCACAGACTATATCACAATTGATTTGAGCAACTACACCCTTAAGGGTGTAGTTGATGGGCAGGCTATCCGCATTTTCGATGTGCTGGGGAATGAAGTACTAACCAACGCAATTGAAAATAGTGTAGAAACACAAAATTTTGTGTCTTTACAAAAGATTGATGTGTCTGCTCTGCCTCCCGGAGTGTATTTTGTGAAGGTTGGAGATGTGGTGCAGAAATTCATTAAATTATAAAAAAAGGGGCTATCGCCCCTTTCTATATAAACTGAAGTGTTATCTATGGAATTTCTACTGCAACAAGAATATGATTGTTCGCATATTTTATCTTGAACATAATAGCATCTCCGGATTTTTTGGAATTGATTATCTTTTTCAATTGACCGGTAGTAGCAATATCTTGCATGTCAGCGGAAGTAATCACACCATTGGGTTGAATTCCTCTTGCTGCAGCAGGAGAATCTCTATCAACAGATTTAATCATTACTCCTGATTTTACTTTAAGTGCATCTTTATCACTTTGCGATAATCCTGTTACCGAAAAACCTAAATCTTTGAATGTAACAGTTTCATTACTGCTATGTGAATTATCTGAATCATCATCACTAGTTTTTACAGTAACATCATCGGTTCTTTCCTGAAGAGTAATCGTTTTTGTGATTTCCTTTTTGTTTCTCCAAAGTTTAACTTGTACTTTGTCGCCAACTTTTTTCAGAACAATGCTGTTTTGCAATTCGCTTACGGAATTCACAGTCATTTCATTTATGGATAGAATTACATCTTGAGATTTGATACCGCCTTTTTCTGCAGAGGAATTTTCCATTACATCGCTAACGAGAACACCCTGAACTTTATCTAATCCGAGCGAACGAGCTGTGATTTCATCAATATTAGTAATCATCACACCCAGTATTGGACGATTTACCTTTCCATCTTCAATCAAATCATCAATGATTGCCTCCACAATGTCAACAGGAATTGCAAAGCCATACCCCATAAATCCACCATTTTCAGTGGCAATTGCAGAGTTGATGCCAACTAAACTGCCGGATAAATCGAATAATCCACCACCGGAATTTCCGGGATTAATTGCTGCATCAGTTTGAATATAGTTTTCGATAGTATAATTCGATTGACGAGGCAAACCTAATTGACCTCTTCCAATTGCACTAACTATTCCTTGAGTAACTGTAGAGTGTAATCCAAGTGGATTACCAACTGCAATTACAAAGTCTCCAACTTTTATAGAGTTTGCATCAGCAAAATGCACAGGTTTGAGATTCTCAGCCTCAATTTTAATAACAGCTAAGTCTGTTGATGGATCTTGACCTATGATAGTAGCTTTATGTTCGGATTTATCATTTAAAATTACTTTAATTTTTCCTTCAATAGCACCATCTACAACGTGATTATTTGTGACAATAAAGCCATCACCTGAGATGATTACACCTGAACCTGCACCTCTCACTTTTTGCATACCTTCCGGCATTTGCCCGAAGAAATCGTGAAATTGTCTGAATAATTCAGACTGCTCAGATTTTCGTTCAGATTCAACACTGATAAAAACTACTGATGGAACAACCGATTGGCTTGCATTTATAATAGAATTATTGAATTGTTGTACTACATCCGGGACAACGACAGGAGCCTTTTCAGCTCCAATTTGAGGTGCATTTTGTGCAAAAACGCTGAAAAAGTCAGGAATAAAAACTGCGAGTGAAACTGTGCAAAATAGCACGAAACCTATAATTTTGGAACTTCTTTTTTCAAGAAATCTTTTCATTTATTAAACCTCAATTAATTAACATGTATTAAGACGAATAAATGAAGAAAATTGTTCCTATTTTTTCACAAAATATGAAAGAATAGTAATATTTGTTTTGATTTTACCTGTTTTTTCTGAAATTTACTATCTTTTCAGCCCAAATAATTGATTGTAGTGTGCTTTTGGGATTTGCTAAATTTTTACCTGCAATTGCAAAGGCTGTACCGTGGTCAGGAGAAGTCCTAACGAAGCTAAGTCCTGCTGAAAAATTCACACCGCCATTTACCGAAAGCATTTTCATTGGAATAAGTCCCTGGTCATGGTACATAGCAAACACTCCATCATACTTAGAATATAAATGTTGACCGAAAAAGCCATCAGCAGGGAAAGTCCCTTCAACCAGAATTTCATTGGATTGGAGTTCAATTATGGATTTATTGATAATTTCAATTTCTTCATTGCCTATATCTCCATTTTCTCCTGCGTGAGGATTAAGCCCTAAAACTGCAATTTTCGGATTTTCTAATCCAAAATCAACTGATAATGAGTTTTGAAATTTAAAGATTAATTCATTTAACTTTTGGATAGAAATTGAGGAGGGAACTTTACTAATTGGAATATGAATTGTTGCAAGTGCCACTTTTATTTTATCATTAAAAAGAATCATTAGTGGATTTTCTTTTTTATCGACCTCAGCAAGATACTCCGTATGACCAGGGAATGAGAAACCAGCCAGATGCATTGCTTCTTTGGATATTGGTAAAGTAACCAGTGCATCAAATTCTCCATCAATCATCCTTTGAGTTGCATATTGCAAGGATTCAAATGCAACCTGTCCAGCTTTTGCATCTGTTTTTCCAAGGTCAATGTTAAAGTAAGAAGTTGTATTTTCAATTTTCAATTTATAATCAAGATAGCTGAATTTATCATCAGTAATTTTGTAATCTAATCCAATTAAATCACAGTAGTCCTTTATCAAATTTAAATTACTGAATAAGGTTATTGATGTGTTTGAATCTAGTTCATTATAAATTTCCGGAAGTCCTTTAATTAAAGTTTCCAGTCCGATTCCATTTAAATCTCCACAAGATACCGCTATTTTCATTATTCTTCCCTTATTGTTTCAATGATTTCCAGGTTCCCTGATTTTCTTGCCGGATAAATTGTTGCAAAAACAGACAATAAAAATGAAAGTAAAGTTACACTAATAACATCGAAGTAGTTTATTTGTACAGGGATTGCGTCCATAATGTATTTTGCACTGTCAAGTTTAAACCATTTGAAATAAATTTGTCCGTAACATAAAATCAGTCCTAAAATACTACCAAAAACTGATCCAATAATTCCAATAAAAATTCCTTCATACAAGTATATTTTTTGAATGAAATTCTTAGTTGCACCCATAGCCCTCAAAATCGAAATATCCTTTTTCTTTTCGATAATTGTCATAGTAAGTGATGCAAAAACATTGAAAATAGCTACCAGGATAATTAATCCAAGAATGAATGAAGTTAGCATTTTTTCGAATTTCATTACATTGTAATATTCTTGATTCAGATTTTTCCAATTAGTGATTTGAGCATTGGGATATTGTTTTAATAATTTAGATTTGAACTTTGAATAAAATTTATCTAAATTACCAATATCTTTCAAACGTATTTGCAGAACCAGACTTTTGTCAAAATTATCACCTAAAATGTTTTTTGCAAGTGGATTAATACTGAATATGTAGTTGAAATCATAATCCTTCACATTTGTCTGAAATATGCCACTAACAAATACTTTTGAACTACTTGGTACAGACATCGAGAGGAGTGAATTTTCGATTTCTTGCGGAGAAGTAATAAAAAGGGTGTCACCCACCATAACGTGCAAGGCATCCGCAATCCCAACTCCAATTAACACATTAGTTATTGCCGGATTTCCATTAAATTTTACCCCACCCATAATCATATTTTTATCAAAGGGAGCAAAAAGATTTTCGTTGTTTGGTTCTACAGCCTGAAGATTAGCAGTTCTGGATACAGCTCCTTTAAAACAAATAATCCTGGATTCTGAAACAATTGCTTTATTTTCAATTAAGTCATCGTGCACATTTTTATTTAACCAATAATCAAAATTCTTTAGTTCATTTACTTTATCAACTTTAATATGCGGGTCGAATCCAACTATCTGCTTTATAGCAATGTCCTGAAAAGCATTGAAAATGGATAATACCACGATTAATGCAGCAACACCAATCATTATTCCTATCAATGAAAGGAAATTAATTATCGAAATAAAATTAAAGGAATGTTTCGAAAAAATATATCTTATTGCTATCTTTAGTTCAGTCATAAAAATTGAATTTTCACATTATAACGAAGTTAAAAAAACTAAATTAAGCAAAAATACTTTATAATGAAATGTATTAAATTTATAAATAATATGTATTTTTGTTATTATTGCTTATTTGAATTAATATGAAAACTACTCCTGAAATATTTTCAAGTGATTTTTTCGATCTGAAATTTGAAGAATCGGAATTAAGTGTTATACTTAAAAACGATATTACGATGGAGAATGCTCGTAAAATTAACAAACTTTTTACTCAAGTAACCAATTCGAAATATGCATCAATAATAATAGATTTAAGCAAAGTAACAAGCTACGATTCTTTTATAGTCATTCTATTAAATGAATTAAAGAAATTTTCAGGTGAAAATAATTCTTTTAATATAATTCATGCTAACCAGGAACTAACTTCGTATTATTCATATATTAACGAATTATTAATAAAACACAAAGAAATATCTCCGCTAAAAAGTAATAAATTAATCTTATGGTTTGAAAATTTCGGCAATCGTTCAAAAGATATGATTTCTGATGGTATAGATTTTGTTTCGTTTATTGGTGAAGTTATAAAAAGTAACTTAAAAATTTTCTATACACCAAGGAGCATTAGATGGGTTGATTTACCAACACAAATTATACAAATTGGAATTAAAGCATTACCCATTTCGCTCATGATTGTATTTTTAATTGGATTAATCACCGGTTATCAGGGAGCAGTGCAGCTTAAATTATTTGGTGCAGACATTTACATAGCAGATATTATCAGTGTGTCAATAACAAGAGAATTAGCACCATTGATGGTTGCAATAATTGTGGCGGGGCGCTCCGGTTCTGCTTTTGCCGCAGAAATTGGTACTATGAAAATAAGTGAAGAAATTGATGCTCTGGAAATGATGGGATTTAATAAAGTTGATTTTCTTGTAATGCCTAGATTATTGGCTGCAATAATTGTAATGCCTTTAATTGTAATGTTCGCTGATGTGATTGGAATCCTTGGAGGACTTTTAGCTGCTGTTACAACATTAGATATTACCTCTGTTGGATATTTCAATGAGATGCAGGGATTTTTGAATATGACCGATATTTTTTCGGGATTAATTAAATCTGCTATTTTTGCATATTTTATTGCAATAATTGGTTGTTTTCGTGGTTTGCAAGTGAAAGGCGGAGCTGAAAGTGTTGGTCGTTACACAACATCGAGTGTTGTAACATCAATATTCCACATAATTTTAATTGATGCTGTATGTACAATTCTTTTCCCATTAATAGGATTGTAAAATGAGCGAAGTAGCAATAAAAGTAAATAATTTATCTAAAAGTTATGCTAACCAAAAGGTTTTGCATGATGTAACTTTTGAAATTTATAAGAGTGAAATTATCTGTATTGCTGGTGGGAGCGGATGTGGTAAAAGCACATTAATGAAACAAATTATTGGGTTGGAAGAACCTGACCAAGGTAACATTTACTATGGAAGTGAACAATTTTTCCCTGCTTCAGAAAAACAAAAAAGAAAATTAATAAATAAGATTGGTGTAATGTTTCAAATGGGTGGACTTTTTGCTTCATTATCTGTTGGTGAAAACATTGCTCTGCCTCTTCAGACTTTTACATCAATGAACGAAGTACAAATTGAAGAAATAATAAAAATGAAATTATGTTCAGTAGGACTTCAGGGTTATGAAAATTATTATCCATCAGAATTAAGCGGAGGTATGAAGAAAAGAGCTTCTTTGGCCCGGGCAATGGCTTTGGATCCTGATTTTCTTTTTTTCGATGAACCTTCTTCAGGATTAGATCCTGTGACTGCTGCTTCTTTGGATAATTTAATCAGAGAAATCAATGCTGCACTCAAAACGACAATGATTATCGTTACACATGATTTGGCCAGTATTATGGAAATTGCCGACAGGGTGATTTTACTGGATAAATCAATTCAAGGTATTTACGCAATTGGCAAACCAAGTGATTTGCAGAATTCAGAGGATATTATAATTTCCAATTTCTTTAATCGTGAATTTGATTAGACAGTGAGAAAACAATGAAAAAGAATAAATTTACATCTAGCTTTATAATCGGACTATTTGCCCTTACCGGAATTTTATTGATTATCGGAACAATTTTTTGGTTAGGAGCAAATGAATTTTTTAAAACCCGAAATTTTTATTTAACCTATTTTGAAGGGTCGGTTCAAGGATTGGAACAAGGTTCTTCAGTGAAATATTTGGGTGTTCCTGTTGGTAATGTTAGCGATATAAATATTAGTGAAGACGGTAAGTTGGTAGAAGTGAAAATGCAGATAGATCCCGATTTAACAGTACTTCCTTCGATGAGAGTGAAATCTGAATATTCAGGATTGGCAGGCGGGAAGTTTCTGCAAATATTTATTCCCGAAAAAGGTGAAATTGTACCAAAAACCAAGTTAGGTTTTAAACCGAAATTTCCTGTCATATATTCGACTCCTTCGGGTATTGATGAATTAGCTTCTTCCACTAAGGAAGTTCTTAATGAAATGATGAAGTTTGATTTTGGTGAAATTTCTTCTTCAACAATTGAAATGATAAATCAGATAAATAATATTTTGAAGGATAAAAACATTGTTCTTACTCTTGAAAATATGCAGCAATCTTCTAAAAAGTTATCCGTATTGTTTTCTCAACTTGATACTACTAAAGTCGTTGGTAATTTCATCAGCACTTCCTACGATATCGCAAATAGTGCTGAAGAATTAGTAAATACTGTAAATGTTCTAAAAACTAAAATTCAAAATGTGGAAGTTTCAGGTTTTTTAAATAATATTTATGCTGATTACGATACAACAATGACTAATCTGGATAATATGATTAAAAATGTTTCTGCAAGAAGCGATATGATGATTATATCGTTGAATGGACTCATTGAAGATATTAGGAAATCGAATAAAGAACTGAAAAATACAATTCAAGGAATCAATGATGACCCTTCGAATATCTTTTTGGTGAGGCCTCCAAAAAAAGAAAAATAATTTATTCGAATCTTTTAGTATAGAAATGGCAATATGGTTTTGTACCCTTCACGTCATAATAATCCTGATGATATTCTTCAGCTTCCCAGAATACTGATGCTTTGCGTAATTCAGTCACTACTTTCAATCCTTTGACTTTAAGATAATCTATTAATTTCATGCTGATTTCTTTTTGTTCTTCATTTGTGTAAAAGATTACTGACCGGTATTGTTCCCCATAATCAGGTCCTTGCCTATTCCACTGGGAAGGGTCATGAATTTCGAAAAATAATTTAGCTAATTTCTCGAAATTAGTGAGTTTGGGATTGAATATTACCTGAATTGCTTCAATATGACCGGATTTGCCTGAGCATACTTCTTCGTATGTCGGATTTTCGATATGACCGCCTGTATATCCAACAGTTGTTTCGATTACACCTCTTTCATTTTTGAAAAAGTATTCCACACCCCAAAAACACCCACCTGCAAATATGGCAGTGTCGGACTTAACAATATCTTCTTCAGGAATGAAATTTAATGAAAGAGAATTCACGCAGTGGCGTATATCTTTGTCAGTTAAATGTTCTCCTTCGAAGACATGTCCTAAATGAGCTCCACAATTTGCACATAGTATCTCAGTTCTCATCCCGTCAGCATCTGTTTGCCTTTTAATCGCTCCTTGGATTTCATCGTCAAAACTCGGCCATCCGCAATGTGAGTCAAATTTGTCATGAGATTTGTATAATTCTGCACCACACTGCTTACAGGTGTAAACTCCATTTTCATAAAAATTCCAATATTTACCTGAAAAAGGTGCTTCTGTACCTTTATGGATAATAATTCTTTCTTCTTCAGCTGTCAATTTATTATTGTGTTTTTCTTCCACTTTATTCTCCGAACAGGAAATATTTATTATTGATAAAAAAATGATTGCAACGATATATATTCTTCTTAACATGCTTAACTCATTTATTTATTGGTAAAACGATTTAGGCACACCTAAAATTGCAAGATAAAAGTTAGAGGTAGAATTTTTGCCTGTCATTCCTGCCTTTACCGGAATCTATGTATTTTCCCCCTTTTTCAAATGTGGCTTGGGGGATTTTGTTTTCAACCACCCCGTCTCGACTTCGTCGAGCCACCCCTCCAAAGGAGGGGAATTATTCGTTCCCTCTCTTTGAGGTGGCTAGGGGGTATCCTGCTGGGATTACTTTCCACGGGTTTCCAACTGTGGCTACTCTTCTTGAACCACTTCGTGGTTCTTTTTTGGCTGTTTTTCGGTGCGCCAGCGAAGAATGCAGGGCTGTTACCCCCTTTTTTTTACAAGGGGCAAGGGGGTTTTTGTTTTCGACCTCTCCCTAAATCCCTCTCCTAAAGGAGAGAGACTTTGATTTGGCTGTCATTCTGAGCGAAGCGAAGAATCCAGGCTGTTTAATATTTGTAAATAAATTCATCCACCCCGTCTCGACTTCGTCGGGACACCCCTCCGGAGGAGGGGAATTATTCGTTCTCTCTCTTTGAGGTGGCTTGGGGGTATTCTGCTGGGATTACTTCCCACGAGTTTTCACCCGTGGCTACTGTTATTGTACCACTTCGTGGTTCTCTTGATTCCTGCATACGCAGGAATGACAGCCAAAAAAAAGGGGCTTTCCCACTTTTTCCTTATACCATAGATTTGATTTTTTCGTAATTCAACTTAACTTTTTCGAGAGAACTTTTCATATTCTGTAATTTCTCAGTTTCGTATTCAATCAAATCTGTGGCGGCATTTGCAAGGAATTTCTCATTAGTTAGTTTCTTTTCAGTGCCGAAAATATTTCCTTCTAATCTTTTAATTTCTTTATCCAAACGATTAAGTTCGCCCTGCAAATTAATATTATCATCAAGAATAATGCTAATTTCAATATCACGAACCACACTGGATATAGAATTGTGAGGCTTTTCGCCGGAATTAATTTCTAAGGATGAACATTTAGCCAGTACAGAAATTACATTGGAGACATTATTGAATAATTCAACAAATTCATCTTGCTCAATATGAAAATGAACCGGAAGCGATAAACTTGGAGTGATATTCATTGAGGAACGCAAACTACGAATTTCCTCTACACTTAATTGCAACAATTCAAATCCGGATTCAATTTCTGGCGAAATTTTATCTGAGTCTGATTTGGGATAAACAATAATAGAAATTGAAGCATTAGCATTAGGATTGAATAGTAAATGCCAAAGTTCTTCAGAAATAAAAGGCATTAATGGGTGAATAATACGCAGAATTTCCTCGAAAACAGAAAATGCAAATTGTAGTGTTTCGTATTTTTTCTGTTCTGTGGCTGCATCCGCAAATTGTACTTTCACAATTTCAATATACCAATCGCAGAAGTCACGCCAAATGAAATCATATATTATTTTGGAGTACTCATTCAAGCGATAATTTGCAAGAACTTCATTTACTTTTTGGATGGTAGAATTCAAGCGAGATTGAATCCATTTATCCGCAAAGGTAAGCTGATAATTATTACCATTGGATTTGTCAACTTGTTCAAAATTAATGGAATCAAATTTGAATTTCAGAAATCTCGATGCATTCCATATCTTATTTGCAAAGTTACGACCTATTTCCATTGAAGGAATATCCTGTGCTTTCACGTCAACATCCATCTTAATATCCTGACCAAGCGGAGCAAGATAGAGCATTGTGAAGCGAACAGCATCAGAACCATATTTAGCAATAATATTTAATGGGTCAGGTGAATTGCCAAGTGATTTCGAAAGCTTCCTTCCTTTACCGTCACGAATTGTGGAAGTGAAATATACGTCTTTGAAAGGTATTTGATTATCGAATTTAATCGTAGCCATAATCATACGTGCCACCCAGAAGAATATGATATCCGGAGCAGTTACGAGCAAATCTGATGGAAGAAATTTCCTCATTATATCGTTATTTCCTTCCTCTGAATTCCACTGCATGGTAGTCATCGGCCAAAGCCAAGACGAGAACCATGTATCCAGCACGTCTTCATCTTGCTTCAAAATAACAGTGTCAGATAATCCAAGTTTTTGCCTTGCTTCTGCTTCATTTTTTGCGGCTGTAAATCGGCCATCTTCAGTATAATAAACAGGAATACGATGTCCCCACCAAAGCTGACGTGAGATGCACCAATCACGAATACCGGTCATCCAATGTTCGAAAGTCTTAACCCAGTGATTCGGATAAAACTTGACTTCACCATCTAATACAGCTTTCAGTGCAATTTCCGCTAAAGGCTTCATACTTACAAACCATTGATCGCTAAGATATGGTTCAACTGCTTCGCCGCCACGCTGGGAAAAGCCTACATTATGTGAATAATCTTCAATTTTTTCTATTAAGTCATTTTCTTTCAGTTTTTCAACAATTAATTTACGAGCTTTGAATCTTTCAATGCCGTTAAATTCACCTGTTTCTACGTTCAAAGTTCCATCAGGATTGATTGAATTAATCTGAGGTAAATTGTGACGTTCACCAACTAAAAAGTCATTTCGGTCATGAGCAGGTGTGATTTTCACGCAACCTGTCCCGAAAGTTGGGTCAGCATAATCATCTGCGATAATCGGGATTTCTCTTCCAACGTATGGAACAATAACATTTTGCCCGATTAAATCTTTATACCGTTCATCATTCGGATTTACAGCAACAGCAACATCACCATAAATAGTTTCGGGGCGAACAGTTGCAACCAGCAAATATTTATCACTATTGGGAAAATAATAACGCATCGTATAGAAATGCTCATGAACTTCTCTGAATTCTACTTCTTCATCCGACAAAGCAGTTTGCGAAAGGGGAGACCAATTAATAATTCTCTTACCTTTATAAATCAGACCTTCATCGAAAAGTTTAATAAATACATCACGAACAGAATTACTTGCAGATTCATCCATTGTGAAAAGTGTTCTCTTCCAGTCAGGTGAAACACCAAGTTTACGCATTTGTTCTAAGATGATTTCTCCGTATTTTTCCCGCCATTCCCACACTTTGTCAATGAATTTTTCTCTTCCCAAATCATATCTGGTAATTTTATCTTGTGCTAATTCTTTTTCCACTCTTGTTTGTGTTGCAATTCCTGCATGGTCAGTCCCGGGGAACCAGCAAACTTCATAACCCTGCATTCTTTTCCAGCGAATGAACATATCCTGAATTGTAATATTCAGCACATGACCAAAATGCAAAATACCGGTTACATTAGGCGGAGGCATAAGAATACTATATGCAGGTTTATCGGAATGTTCATCAGCATCGAAAAGATGTAAGTTTTGCCATTGGTCATACCATTTCTGTTCTATGTTTTCAGGTGTATATGATTTCGAGAATTCAAATTCCATATTTGTTTATCTTTATTTATTGAGAAAAAAAATTATTGAGTAAAAATTATTAAACTAAAAAATTATATATTCGAGTTTACTCTATCGTTGATTATATCCAAAATTGCTTGTGTTTCTTTTTGTGATTCATCTACAATTTCTGCTGCAATTGACATAATATTTGTTTTGTAGCCTTCATCTTCGATTGTAGGTAAATTAATCAATACATTTCTGTAAGCTCCCCAAATTCCTGTTTCAAGAGCCTTAGCTCCAACTTCCACATCGGAATGTGAAGCAATGTTGCCGTATTTGGCAACTTCTTTCATCTCATGCCATATTGAATTTGCAATTTTCATTGTAGTGAGAGGCACTTCCACTGCAACTTTTAATTCCTGTTGCATTTTCTGATGACGAACAGCAATTTCTTCATCTGAATCTTGCGGCAATCTCATAGCTTCCATATATCCGTCAAATGCTTGAGTATCTTTATCAATCATAGGAATAAGAGATTTATATGTTTCATATAGCTTAGGCAAGACCGCACGAATTTCTTTATCCACACTTTCGAACTTACGAATGCCAAAGGTTAACTGACCAACCATTGTACCAAGAGCCGCACCAATTGCTGCAATTGCAGCAGCGGCAGAACCACCTCCCGGAGATGAGGTTCTAGCACCAATTTCATCAATAAATCCACGCAAAGTCAAATTAGCAAGAGGTTCATTATTTTCTTCTATAAGATATTCAATGATTTTTTTCTTTGGCTCGAATTGGCTTAATGCATTGAATCCTAATCTATCAGCAACCAATTTAATTTTCATTTCTTCATCTAAAATCATCAATCCTTCATTTTGGATATAATATTCTGCTGCCATCAAAATTGCATTAAGAGGAATTAACCCTACTAATTCAGAACCTGCAAGAGCAACATTCAATTTATTTGCTTCATTTCTGGCTGATTCAAAGGCAATATGTGGAGGGGTAATTTCATAATCAGTCAAATTCATAGAAATTTGGGCAGTATTATATTCATCTACAAACCAACCAATTGCTTTCACTTCTTTCAGCATTCCCGGATCTTCAGTTCCCCGACCTGCTTCACGCAAGTTCAAAGCAATTCTGTGGGCTTGCTGTTTTGTCCCCAAGACGTTCACATTATAAGCAATCAAAAACTTACGTGCACCTGTTGCAGTAGCACCCCATTCTGGCACGAATTCTGCGGGACCAAAGTCAGGTTTCCAATCAGGTAATTTAATCTTTTCTGAGAAACCTTCATATTCACCATGACGAATATCAGGCAATCTCCTCCTGAAATCAGATTTTGCAGCATATTCATAAAGGTAAATAGGTATATTTAATTCCGCAGCAACTCTTCTTCCAAATTCTTCTGATATTGCAACACATTCTTCCATAGTTACTCCTGAAACCGGAATGAATGGACATACGTCCATTGCTCCCATTCTTGGATGTTCGCCATGATGTCTCCGCATATCAATAAGTTTCCTGGCAGTTCTTGCAGAAGCCAAAGCACCTTCGATTACTGCATCAGGAGAACCAACAAAAGTATAAACAGTTCTATTTGTTGATTTGCCCGGGTCAACATCCAATAAAGTACAACCGGGAACTTTTCTGATAGATTCGGCGATTGCTTCAATAATTTCAGAATTACGTCCTTCCGAAAAATTCGGAACACATTCTACTATTTTTTTCATTTTCGTTTTGCTATTTTAATTTGTAAATTTCAATTTTTTCAAGATCACCAAGCCAGCGGTCTGTATTAATATCCATAGGAAAAATTAAGAAATTATTAACAAAAACACTGTCTGCAGCTGCTTTCGAAACTGAATTCATTTGTAAATATATTTTATAATTTGAAAAATTAGTGAATAATTTATCAAATTTCGATTTTTGCTCCTGAGATAAACTTGTTCCCTCAAAATTGTCAATATTAATGGAATCCCTCATGATAATTCTTTCAGAATATCCAACAATGGCAGGAATTTTTGCTAATTTTTCAGATACTTCGTTATACGTGAAAGTTACTGATTTACCATTTTTGGATGTAGCCTTGAAATATGAGTTTTTCAAAACATCTTCGGATATATCAGGGATATTTCTTTCAAAGATTTGTGTGAAATATGTCCCCTTCATATCTTTAATCCTTTTTCTCTTTTTTGAATATAGTTTAAATGCAGAAACATTATATTCCTTCATGAGTTGAGGAGAAGAAAAATCAATTTCAGCAATTTTTTCCAATTCACCTTCCGCATTCAAGGATGATAACATGAAGAAAAAGAGTACAATATTAATTATAATTTTATACAAAACTGAATTTTCCTAAAAAAGTGTAATTACAAAATTAGGATTAATTTTACAAATGATTAATATTTCAATATAATTTCGTCAACGTAATGATATAAATAAACAAGATTGAATATTTAATTTTCAACATTGTTAGTAATTCTTTTTTTCAAAAGTAATTAAATCAGTAATTTTGTATTTAATAAATATGCAAAAAATGAATCATACGATTTTCAAGGAAATAGATAAACCGGAATCCAATTGCGGAGTGTTTGGGATATATAACCATCCCGAAGCGTCATTGATGGCTTATTACGGACTTTTTTCGATGCAGCATCGTGGACAGGAAGCAGCCGGAATAACCAGCTTCTTTTATGATGAAGCGAAACAGAAGATGAAATATGCAAACCATCGTGGTCCGGGACTCATTTCAGAAGTATTTTCAAATCCTGCTATTTTCAATAATGTGTTGAAAGGTACTGCTGCAATTGCACATAACCGTTATTCAACGACTGGTTCTACAGTTAAAACGAATATACAACCTTTCAATATGATTTACAAAAGCGGAATAATGTCCTTAGCCCATAATGGAAATTTGACGAATACGATAGAACTCAGGAATAAACTGCTGGAAGACGGAACTATTTTCCAAACTACTACTGATTCAGAAATTTTCATGCACTTGATTGCTCATAGTAAGAAGACAACCCAACTTGAGCAAATTATTGAGGCATTGAACATAGCTCGGGGAGCTTTCTCACTTTGTATCCTAACTAATGACTCGCTAATTGGTGCCCGTGACCCATTAGGAATTCGTCCTCTTAGCATTGGTAAATTAAGCACTCCAACCGGCGATTCTTATGTGTTGGCTAGCGAATCTTGTGCTTTCGATATTATTGGGGCTGAATATATACGTACGGTGGAACATAATGAAATTGTTGTGATTGACCAAGATACAGTAAAAACCGGTGAAATTAAATCTTACAAGATAAATCCTGTAACCCCTGATAAATGTAAAAATTGCATTTTCGAATATGTTTATTTTGCTCGACCTGATAGTAAGATTTTTGGAGAAAATGTTGACAAAGTCAGGAGAAAATTAGGCAAAAATTTGGCAGCTGAAAGTCCTGTAATAAAAGATGATGACGACAAAGTAAATGTTGTACCTGTCCCGGATAGTTCCAATACTGCAACTTTGGGGTATGCAACAGAAAATGATAGACTGAATTATCCATCTAAGTTCGAATTAGGACTCATTCGTAATCACTATGTTGGACGTTCATTCATTTCTCCGGGACAAGATGCACGAGAAATTAAAGTGAAAACCAAAATTAATACCGTAAAAGGTATAATGAATGGTAAACATATTACAATTGTTGATGATTCTATTGTTCGTGGAACAACTTCAAAATTACTTGTGAAAATGATTCGTGAAGCTGAGCCAAAATCATTGGATATGCGTGTGACGTCACCTCCGGTTAAATTCCCATGTCATTATGGTATGGATTTCCCTAGTAAGGAAGAGTTAATTGCAAATCATTATGAAAATGAGGTTGAAATCGGCAAAGCAATTAAAGTTGATTCACTCAAATATCTTTCGATTGAAAAACTTATCGATTCAGTACCGAAAGGAGAAAATATTGACTATTGTACTGCCTGCTTCACTGGCGAATACCCTATACCAATTGAAGATAATTCCGATAAGTATTCTACAGAAAGTTAGATGCAAAATCTCAGGCAAAAAGGAACCGAAGGCGAAGAATTAGCCGTCAAATATTTACAGGAAAAAGGCTTCGCAATCATCAAACGCAACTTCCATTACGGAAAAATCGGTGAAATTGATATTGTCGCAAAGGACAAAGACTGCCTCGTTTTCGTGGAAGTGAAAGCTCGCAATTCTTTCAAATACGGCACCGGTCTCGATGCTATTACTCCATCCAAACAACGGCAAATGGTTGTTGTCGCAAAAGGATACATCCAAATTAATAATGTGCAAAATACAGAAATGCGATTTGATGTTATTTCCATTGATATGTCTGCAAAACCACCTCAATTCATACATATTGAAAATGCAATTGTGTTGAGATAATACTTTATGAGAATTTGGTCAATTCATCCGAAATATCTTGATGCAAAAGGTCTGGTTGCTCTTTGGCGAGAAACTCTATTGGCGAAAAATGTATTATTGGGGAATACTAAAGGTTACTTACACCATCCTCAACTTTTGCGTTTCCGAGAGACATCAAGTCCTGTTGACGCTATTAATCATTATCTCTCCTTTGTCTATACAGAAGCAGTCACTCGGGGATATAATTTTGATAAAAGTAAAATTGATTGGACTTTCAAACCTGACCAAATACCTGTCACACAAGGTCAAATCATATTTGAATTTCAGCATCTGCTTAATAAGTTAAAAATTCGTGATGAGAATAAATATCTTACGATAAAGAATACTGTTAATCCTGAACCACACCCTATCTTTAGCCTAATCTCAGGTGAAATTGAATCATGGGAAAAAGTGTAATATTTGTGTTAAACGTAATGTTGCACTCACCTAAATAATTAATTTATATACATAAATCACTATTATTCATCTTTATTTTGTAAGTTGATTTTGAGTTAATCCACAATTTGATGAATTTATGAAGAAGTTACAATTCGGACGTAAAGTGAGCTTCAATGGTTCAATGATTCAATGGTTCAATGGTTCAATGGAAGACGATTATTAATGTTGCTTTAGGTGCATTAGATTTGGGAACATGGTATGATTTTTTTTCGGGAGCCGATGATGATTTTATTGGGAAAGATGATTTCCTCGGTAATGCAGGTAACTTTTGGAATGGTGATGGAGATAATTTATATAGCTATAATTATTCACTTCCAAAATTAGATCAACAAACATATTACCCTTGTTATAATTATCATTATTATCTCCAAAATCAAGGTAACTTACAATTTATGTTTAAAACTATATTATATTAATATGAAATATCAAAGATTATTTATTAAATCAAACAAAATTTTGATAATATTGGTATTAATTGTCAAATTATTTTTTCCCATTACTAGTAAGTCTGATATTTGGGAAGAAGTCACAAATGGGATCACATTACCTTGTTCATATTTAACTAATTTTCAAATAAAAAACGATACATTATTTGTTTTTGCTAGCAATAAATTATATTATTCAATTGATTTTGGTAATAATTGGTTGAAAGTTTGTAAGTCTGATATATATGAATCAATTGATTGCAGTGGCATGTATTTCTTATCAAACAATTATTTTATAAAAAATATATTATATGATTATAGTTCCTCTAATATGTACTTATTGAATAATAATTGTCAAAAAGAACTGCTTACACTTGATACTAATATAAAAACATATAATCTTCACGGGAACCAATTAAAATCACATTTGTTAGTTAAGGATTTTACTCGAAATAGCAAATATATCTTTTGTTCTGTATTAGCATTTAATAATATTGCAGGACTTAGTGGGCATACTATTTATAGATCTTCAGATGAAGGTATTACTTGGGAAAGAACTAACTTAATAAATGAACTAAATATTAATGATTTAGTTGCAAATGATAATTATTTATTAGTTTCTGCCGAACCTCAGAAGTTGCTTAGATCCAATGATAATGGAGAAACTTGGGATTCTCTTTCTTTCCCATTTTATTTCTACCCCAGTGTTTTTGGTATTTCTAATAATATAATATATAGTGGTTCTGGAGATTTATTTTTAACTTCAAGTGATTTTGGTACTTCTTGGGAAATATTATATGATTCAAAAGATGGATACTTCACGTCAACAGGTAAGTTTTCAATTAAAGATAGTATTTTGTTTATTCCTGCAATAAGGATTGACAATGGTATTTTCTATAATCTGTTCTCAAATGATAATGGAAGATCATGGTACAATTTTAACTTTACAAATAATTATGAAATTACTGAATCAATTATTTTCGGTGAATATCTATATGTTATTGATAGAAGTCAGGGGATTAATTCCCTTTATTCAATACATCGTGTGAAAATTAAAGATTTAGTAAATACAGTTAATGTAAAGCTCGAATTGAATAGTGAATTTATACTACACCCCAATCCTTCGAATAATATTATTTATTTACCTGAATCATGTAATTTCAATATATCTAAGTGCATGATTATTAACGAATGTGGTACTAAAGTATATAGTTCAATTATCAACTCAAATTCGTTGGATATCTCATTTTTACAAAAAGGTTTATATTTTGTTGTTTTAAATGAAAACAATATTAAACAAGTTTTTAAATTTATTAAATATTAAGAAGTATCATGAACAAATCAATTATTTTTATATTAACAATAATCTTTATATTTTCACCAATTTCAATGAATTCAAATGTTAATTTTCGTTTTGGTGGAGAAAATGGTAATTTCTGGAGAATAAACGATACAGTTCAAATTAATTGGGATTCAAACAAATTATTATCAGATTCTGTTGTTATATATTTATAGGATGGGCAAAATTATCAATTTATTAATGTTCAATATACAGATAATATTGGTATGTGTTATTGGTTTATAAATAATACAATTTTAGCTACCAGTAAATATAAACTCAAAATAATTTCCAAAACGGACTCTCACAATTATATAATTAGTGAAAATTACTTTTCAATTTACGAAGAGAATATTAATCAGACTTTTAAAAAATCTGTTGATGAGTCATCATTTGTATCCCCAAATTTGTCTCTTTATCCCAACCCTGCCACCTCCACAATCACACTAACGGGAGTGTCGGAAGGAGTTTCTGAGTGCGAGATATATGATGTGCTGGGTGAGAAGGTAATGACAATTGAGACACGTAGCAACGTGTCTCTACAACAGATTGATGTGTCGGCACTGCCGCCGGGAGTGTATTTTGTGAAGGTTGGGGATTTGGGACAGAAATTTGTGAAAATGTGAAGTAAAGTAGTGGCTTTGCATGGTAGGTCGCTACATAATCAAAACAGCAAGTACACCCCTAAGTCCTCTCTTTTCAAGGAGGGGAGTTAATTTCCTTTCTCTGCAACTATTACTATCACTTTATTCTAATATTTTACTCAATTTTCATAATTTGCGATATTAGAAAAAACAATTTGAACAAATTATGAAATATAGAATTTTACTTGCATTTGGTCTGCTACTTTTTATTACAAGATTTGCTTTTACTGCTCCTGAAACTGTTACCTATTACAAAGATGGTGCCTCCGAATATCTTGACCGCATCGTAAACTTCAAGCATATCACAGCAAATGTGAAGTTCAAGCCCGTAGAAAATCTAATTTTTGCCGATGTGGAATTCCAATTCTCCAAACTCCGCCATGATGCCGATTCACTCGTTTTCTATTGCCCAGATTTCAAATTTGAAAGTATTACTCTGGAAAATCAACCTGTCATTTGGAAAGTGATAGGGAAGAATGTTCAGGTAAATTTGCCCTTCAAATTAGTTGATAGTAGAACTTATTCAATCAAATTCAAATATTTTGTTCAGCCATTCGAAGGAGCGATTTATTTTGTCGGCTGGGACGACGAAAAGGGGATTAGGAGAAAGCAAATATGGGCTCATCGTCCTCATGGGTGGCTGCCTTATGCAGATGCACGTCTCACAACAGATTTTTACATTGAATTCGATGGTAACTTCAAAGTAGCATCAAATGGTGAAAGAGTAAGTATAGATGCTCAAAAAGATGGTAATCTTGTTTGGCATTATCGGATGAATCATCCGCATCCCTATTTCTCAACTGCCTTAGTTATCGGGAAAATGGATTATAAGTCTTCCAAAACGAAAGATGGTGTACCTGTTGAACTTTGGTATTTCCCCGATCAGGAGGATAAATTCGAGGAAACATATCGTTATTCCGAGGATATGATTGACTTTTTCGATAAGGAATTAGGCATGAAATATCCCTGGGAACTTTACCGCCAAATTCCGCTCGAAGATTATATGTATGGTGGAATGGAAACGACAACCTCAACAGTTTTCGGAAGTTATATGTTTATCAATCGCCGTGCATTTTGGCAAAGAAATTATATTAACGTGAATGCACACGAACTCAATCATCAGTGGTTTGGTAATTACATTGTACATAGTGCGAATGCAGACGTGTGGCTAACGGAGTCCTTCGCAACTTATTATGCAAAGCTTTTCGAGAAAGAATTTCTAGGCAAAAATGATTTTGACTGGCAAAAAGTGAGGGAATACCAAAAAACTATGGAAGCAGCTGAGAAGAATGACTTTCCTGTCGGCTTATCAATGGGCGGAGTGGAACGTATATATCAAAAGGGTTCGCTGGTGCTGGAAATGCTACGGAAACTTTTGGGTGATGAGGATTTCCGAAAGAGTATCACTACCTATCTGAATTGTGAACCATATAATGGAGTGGAAACTGCCGACTTGCTCAAATCAATTTACAAAGTTACCGGGAAAGACCTAAAATGGTTTTTCGATGAATGGGTTTTTCGTGGCGGTGAACCTAACTTTAAAATAAAATATGATACTTACACGAACAATGGCAAGAATATTACTCAGGTTAAAGTTGACCAAATTCATTCGCAAAATGATTTGGTGAAAATCTTCAAAATGCCTGTTACAATTGATATATATTATACAGATAAAACTAAGAAATCAGGCAATTTCCAAATTGATAGTAAGACCGAAATTTTCGAAATTGAAAATCCAGCAGGAAAGCAAGTTGAGTTTATAGTTTTCGACCCCGACCGAAAAATCCTGAAGAAAACTATATTCGATAGAACATATGATGAACTTGCTTCGCAGGCATTGAAAGCTGATAATATGCTTGACCGATACGATGCAGTTTTGGAATTGGCAAAGACTGAATATGACAAAAAGAAAAAAGTTTTCGCTCAGGTTTTCGAGAAAGAGGATTTCCATTTAATCAAAAGCGAAATAATCAAGCAGATTGACTCCCAAAAGGACAGTACGGCACTTTCGATATTCAATTCCGCATTACGCTCGGGTGACCAGTATGTTCATCAGTCATTGGTTGATAATGTGAAGCTCGTTCCGAAGGAAATCAAGCAAGAATATGAAAAATTACTTAAGGATACTTCATATTATAATGTGGAAATAGCTCTGGAGAATCTCTGCAATTCATTTCCCGAAGATATTTCGAAATATCTGAAAGAAACAGAGGACGAGGTCGGCTGGCGTGGAATGAATATCCGAATGAAATGGCTGGAAATAGCGATTGGTATTGGTCAGAAGAAATATATTAATGAACTGAAAGATTATACTTCTGTAAGTTATGATTTCGAAGCAAGAATGAATTCGCTGTATATTTGCAAAAGATTGAATATATTTGATGAAGAGATTGCCCGAAATATCCTTCTGGCGGCAATACATTGGAATTCCAAGCTAAGAATCGCCGGTAGAGATGTCTTGAACTATTTCTCCCAGCAAACAAAATGTAAGGAAATTTTCAAAAAACTTATTAATTCATACAAATGGACACCTTATCAGAAAGAACAAGTAGTGAAACTGGGGATATAAACAAAAAGGGGCATTCGCCCCATTTCCTTCTGTAGTTTTTATCTTCCAGAGCAAGTCATTATCACCATTTGGTATTTCTTGAGCTTTTACATTTTGCCCACTTCCAAGCAAAGAAAACAAGAAGATAGCGAGCAGGAGTGCGTGGTGCGATTTTGTGATATTTGATTTCATATAAATATTCCCCAGTATTGGTATTTCACTCCTTTGGAACTTGTTCTTTAACACAGGGCTTCACCCTGTGCTGATATATTTTGCACTTTCAGGGCTGTTAATTTTCCATTGTATTCCATATTTCACAGGGCTTCACCCTGTGTAGATATATTTTGACCCTTCAGGGCATTTTTCTATTTTTTCACAGGGCTTCACCCTGTGTTATATTATTTTGCCCTTTCAGTGCTAAGGGAGACAGGGTAACCCTGTCTCTACGTTTCAGACGCAAAGCATTGCGTCAAATGTTGTTTATTTTTCGCAAAATTGCGAGTTGATTTATTCATTACATAATTTTTCTATTTTGTGGGTTTTATCAATTATATAAACAATAAAATTAAGCAAAAATTACAAAACCTATAAAAATAATTTAATTTAATCATTATTTTTAAGGATTTAATTACTTGATTTGAAGTTTAAAATTTCTCTAAATTAATTATTTATTATGAATTACTTATCATTAAATTCATTTTTATTAGATTTAACAATTAATATTATCACAACCGAATTTTTTTTCGGTTTTCAATTATACTTGACAATTCCACAAATTAACTTAATATATTTTTTCACTCACTTTTTCAATTTTGTTTAATGTTAATTTTGAACATTTTTTCAAGAATTATTTTAAATCAAACAACATTATTTATGAATTTTTATTCATTTGGAATATTATCATTTCGATTGTATATGATCAAAATATTTTATCTATTATTTAGGTTTTCCTAAATAATATCTTTTATATTCTTAATTCACGGTACTTGTAATACTGTGTAATATATATGGTTATAATTATTCATCAAATTATATTAATTTCATAACCAAAAAAACTAAAATCCATAATCAAAGTAGTATTATTAATAAAAATTAATTTGATAATTTGTTTGTTATTTGAATAATTGTATTAATTTTGTATTAATATTTTCTTGCAAATTTAATTTATGCAAAAAAGAAAATAATTATAATAATAAATTAAAATAAAGTAATATGGTAGAAATTTCTGAAATCATTGAAAAGAATATTCAAGAATACGGGAAAGACAGGAAAGCTTTGCTACCTATCCTTCAAAACATAGTGTACGAAAAGAGATATTTATCGGAAGACACTCTCGTGCAAGTTGCCAAATCATTGGATATTTCTTCAGCAACTGTCTTCGGTACAGCTTCATTTTATTCATTTTTGGGTTTAGAACCCCGAGGTAAGCATCTAGTTCGTGTTTGCAAAACAATCGTTTGCGATATGAACGGAAAAGATGAAATTATGTCAACACTTGAAAAAACACTTGATATCAAATTCGGTGAAACTACTGGCGATAAAAAATTCACTTTGCTTACTACAAATTGTCTGGGATGGTGTGCAAATGGTCCTGCAATGCTCATTGATGACGATGTATATACAGACTTAACACCAGACAAAGTAATTGAAATAATCCAATCTTATAAGAAGGAGCGAGAATAATGAGTACAAGTATTAAAAGAGCAGATATCATTTTTGCACCTTATTCAGAAGCACCTTATCATAAATTCAAGGAAATAATTACAACAGTGACTCCTGAATATATTATTGATGAATTGATTTCTTCAGAACTACGTGGACGTGGTGGTGCAGGTTTTCTCACAGGTATGAAATGGAAATTTGCAAGAAATGCTGAAGGAGAAATAAAATATGTAGTTTGTAATGCTGACGAAGGAGAACCGGGAACTTTCAAAGACAGAGAAATCTTGACAAAAGTTCCTCGTAAAATGATTTCAGGTATGGGAATCTGTGCATTTGTAACCGGTGCAAAGATAGGTTATATTTATTTAAGAGCTGAGTACAATTACTTACGAAGAGATTTGCAAGCTGAATTAGATATCTTTCATGATGTTTGCAAGGAAATGAACTTCAATTTTCATATTGAAATTTTTTCAGGTATGGGTGCTTATGTTTGTGGTGAAGAAACTGCATTATTAAATTCAATTGAAGGAAAAAGAGGAGAGCCAAGAAATAAACCTCCATTCCCAACAAACGAAGGTCTTTTCGGCAAACCAACAGTTATTAATAATGTTGAAACATTTGTTAATGTTATGATAATATGCCGTTTGGGTAGTGCTGAGTTCAGAAAATACGGAATTCACGGTCAAACTGGTTCAAAATTATTTTCAATTTCGGGCGATACACCTCGTGGAGGCGTTTATGAATTAGAACTTGGAATGAAAATTATTGATTTAGTTAATGAATTCGGTGATGGAAATACAAAAGCTGTTCAAGTTGGTGGAGCATCCGGCTTTTGCGTACCTAGAGCAAAATTCGAAGAATATACAATTGGATATCCAAGCAAATTAACCGGTGATTCACTTCCGACCGGTGGTTCAATTAAATTTTTCAATTCAAAAAGATCTATGCATCACGTTTTAGAAAACTTCCTTGAATTTTTTGTTGAAGAATCCTGTGGTCAATGTACTCCTTGCCGTGTTGGTACTCAACAATTGTTGAAAGGTATTCAACAAATTAAAACAAAATCTGTATCGCCATTATATTTAGATAAATTATACGAATTAGCAAAAACAATGAAAATAACTTCCAAATGTGGGTTGGGACAAAGTGTTGCAAATGCTTTTTGTTCTATTGCAGATGAATTTAAAGAAGAAATTATTTATTAAC
>Ga0154569_110_pt2 | contig 39743 bp, 32 predicted proteins | sample RifGroF2_FD_115998 | JGI IMG/M metagenome (GOLD analysis project Ga0154569, IMG submission 115998) | Ignavibacteria bacterium GWF2_33_9
TTCCTCCTTTGATTCATTGGTTTTTACAAATTTATTAATAATTTTTTTATAATTATGAATAATTAATAATTATTCTTTTTTTAACCAGATGGAATATTTTTTTTCGAGTAAGCAAAACAATGATTTTTAGAATTTTTGCTAAATTGTTATACTTCATAATTTTAATAGAATTAGAAAAATATTACTTAAATGTATTCCGTATCATTATAGTATATAATATCAAGATTATTATTAGTTATTCCTAATTATTAAATATTTATTCATCATAATTGAATATTTTTTTTGTTAATTATTTAGGTTTGACTAATTTTGTATTTAGCTTTTTCAACTTATTTAAAAAAAGGTATACAAATGAATAATATTATTCAAAAAATCAAAAATTTACTAGTTTTTTCTATTGCAATTCTATTCTTTTATTCAACAGAATTATCTGCCGACCATAGGAATTTTGTTTGGACCTATGAATATATGATTATGGATAAAGGAAAAGCAGAATTAGAAACCTATAATACTTTCAGTACCATTAATATGGATAGTATCTCTAATACTACTTCAGCAGAATTCAATTTAGAATTCGAAGTAGGTATGAATTCATTTTGGGATGTTGCTGTTTATCAAAACTTCAAGCAAGCTCCTGAAGGTTCTCTGAGATATGATGGTTTCAAAATCAGAAACCGCTTCAAAATTGGTGAAAGTAATCAATTCTTTTTGGATCCACTTATTTACATTGAATTTATTTCTAATTCAAATTTCTCGAAACAAAAAATCGAGCCAAAATTAATATTGGCAAAAACATTGGACAAATTCACTTTTTCACTAAACCCCTATTGCGAGTTTGAATATGAAAATGAAGAATGGGAGTTTGTACCAAAGTATTCGATTGGGGCAGGTTATAAATTTACTAAACTTCTCAATCTGGGAGTAGAAATGAATGGAGGTGAGGACGGTAATTACATAGGGCCAACAATATCTCACGGCAGCTCTCAATTCTGGTTTGCATGGGGAACACTTTGGGGAATTGGTACAATTACTGAAGGTAAACCTGAATTTAAAACTCGTTTTATTATGGGTTTGGAATTATAATTTGTGGAATTTAAAATTAGGAAATAAATTCCATCGGTAAGTAAGATTAATTTTTGTGATTGATTAGAATAGATTATTCCGTCATGTATCTTTTGACCAAGTATATTAAATATCGAAATTTGAAAATCAATATCTGAATTATTTTCTATTATCTTATCGGTGGAATTTATTATTATTTTATTATTAATTTCATCCTCTAATGAATTTATGGGGTGAATTTCAAAATCTGCAATAATTGGTAAATGATCAGAAGATAACGTTGAAGCATTTTTTGCAAGACTAAATTTTTCCAAATCTTCTTCACTCAATTTTTCTGTATTGAATGTATATGACTTTTTCATTTGAGATGAAAAATCGCTAAATACAATATAATCCATTTTAGCAGGCCAATATGATGAATAATATTTACTCCAAGTGTAACAAAATGGTGAGTTAGAGTTCCTAGCATTGACTTCGGCAAATGCTGAATTATCCCAATCAATATTTTTGTCTGTAATCACTTTTTCACCATTAAGCAAAAGTTTCCATTGTTCTGAATTACCAACCAGATTCATATCTCCGACAATGAAAATTGGAGAATTTCTGTCAAGTGATAATTCTGCACTCCCTTCTTTTATTTCTTTAACAAAATCAATAATATTTTGTATCTCATTCAACCTCTTTACATTTTCATTACCTGCAGGAAGATGGCAATTTATCACAATACAATTCTGATTATATTTTGCATGCAAATCAAGAAGATATGCGCAATTTCCATTCAATTGTTTTGTAGCTTTTATTGGGTATTTTGATGCAAGGATTATGTCTGTATATTCTTGCTTTTTGACATACCAATTCTTATCTTGAAAGGTATTGTTTATTAAATTTTTAATAAATACTTCATCTGTTTCATAAAGTTCCTGAAAGCACATTATATCAGGTTGATTTAACTTAATTATTTCACAAAAATATGCCGTAAGATTTGTGTCAGCAATGTTATCCTGCAAACAATTCCATGTGAAAATTCGTAAATATTCATCATTTTCTTTTGTAATATCAATTGGAATTAAAGGAATTTGGTCGCAATTAGCAAAATTGAATTGAAGAAAGTCAATTTTTTCATCAGGACAAACATCGCTTTCATTTTGTACTGAAAACGCAAATTTGACACCATCGGAAGAGAAAATGACGGAATCTTTAAATTTTGCAAATTTTGATATGGTGAATTCGAATTCATTGGATGAATAACTTGGCATTCCACATAATTCGATAAAGGATGGCCTAATTATAAGAGAATCATTTCCAAAATAAAATTTTCCGGACTTTTCAGAGCAGTCATAAACAATATCTGCACCAATATTGCTAAAATTGAATCCGGTTTGATTATTCAAATCACAATCGATATATATTTTGAAATTCCCCTCTTCCTGAATCAATAATTCTTCATTGAATTTGATATTAAAGAAAAGGTAATTATCATTTTGTGAAAATTTTATTGATAAAATATCAAATTTTCCTTTTGAGTCTGTATCTTCGTCTAGAATTGAGGGTACCTCATTCCAGTCATCAAAATATCCATCCAAAACTATATTACTGCAAAAAGAGTATTCATTCGATAATGATGTATAATTTGGAAAGAGTTCCAATATTAAAAATATAGATAAATAATATTTAATTTCTGAAAAAATCATTTGCAATATCCCTGAAAACCTCCTTTTGGGTTGTCATAAATGGATGTTTACCAAAATCAAAAATTTGATACTGCGAATTTTGTATTTGAGAGCACACTTCAATCAAGCGTTTATCTATATTTGGAATTAATTCATCCTCTGTTGATGCAATACCTAACACTTTCGATTTAATAGATTTCAAATCACCAATTATGAGTGGTAATCCTTCATATCCTACTCTTAGCATCAAGTCTAAATCATTATCTAAAACTTTTTCCCAATCGCTCCCATGTTGTGATTTCCAAAACTGCTGTGACAAAAAATTTGATTGTTTTGACCTTACTCTTTTTTCAACAATCGAATCAGCTTCTTCAGGAAGTAAATAGGTGCCTAAAAAACTATCCACTATTAATTTTTCAATCAAATCCTGCTTTAAAATAGCTAAATTCAGACCAACTAAAGCTCCGCCACTAGTTCCAATTGCAAAACAAGATGAGATACCCAGAAAATTACATAATTCTGAGGCTGCTTTTGCATTGAAATTCCAAAAGTCATCCCTAAATCGCTTCACTCGTCCGCTTTTTCCATGACCGGGATAATCAAAGGAAATAACTTTAAAGTGTGAAGAAAAAAAATTAAAATCAAAACGAAACATTTCTGAAGAAACACTATTCCCATGTAATAAAAGGAGAGGTTGCCCCTCTCCTTTTATCTTAAAAAATACTTCTTGATTATTAAAATCAAAATAATCAGTTACAGATTGCATTTTTAGTCACCAGCAAGAATTGACTTAATTTTTTCAATAATATCATGTTCAAAAATACCGCAGGATTCCCAAAAATGAACTTTGGCAGTTACATAATCTTCTCTACCGCTAATTTCGCCTTTTAATTTCAAATGAGTATTACCGTTTTCTAATTCTTTTAAAACGAATTTATATTGAATTCGACCATTAACCCAAACTCCGCCACGTATCGTAGGCTCTTTAACAGAATAGCGTTTTATTGCATCTAAAGTTGTATCGCACTTACCAATGAAAACACAATAATCTGAAAATACTTTTCCTTTATAAAGTCCTTCATCTGTTTGATTATATGATTCCTGCATAATCTGGCATCCATTTTCCTCAATTGCTTTTACGCATGCTCTGTAAACTTTCTCGAACGCATATGGCAAATCGATATCATATCCATCCTTATTGTAATACTGCATTTTTGCATCTTGTTTGAATGGATTGAATTTATCGTTATCTTCTGTTTGAGCAAGCGTTGAATTTGTAAAATACAGAATTCCAAAAACTATGATAAAAAGTTTTTTTAGAGATAAATTTTTCATTTTTTTATTCCTTTAAAAAATCAAACTTAACAATTTCCTATCAATTATCAAAAGAATAGTAATTGTATTTATATTAATTTATTAGTCCCTTCAATCAATTAAAAGGTTTAATCACATTGAAAATATTATATTTACTAAAAGGATAGCAGGTGCTGTAAACATTATACTGTCAAATCTATCCAATATTCCGCCATGTTCGGAAAGTAGACTTGAACTATCCTTTACCCCTGCATCACGTTTGAAACCTGATTCGATAAAATCACCCATCTGTCCTAAAACTCCAATGATTAATCCATAAGTTATTAATTCTACTATTGGAAAATGAAGATTCATCATTACTGATATTAATACAAATGAAAGAACTGAAGCTATTAGTCCTGCAATGCCTCCTTCCCAGCTCTTCTTCGGGCTAATTTTTGGAGCAATTTTATGTTGACCCCATTTTCTTCCAATGAAATAAGCTGCTGAGTCGCATATCCAAATTGATGCGAAATAGGCAATTATAAAAAGTCCCCTTTCATTTACATTTATAATTTCTGCATAACGTAAAAAAAGTAAACTACCGAATGAGATATAAACATAGAATAGCCCTGACAGAGTGGTCGAAAAATTATTTATTGCATTCTTTTTTGAAGAAAACAGATTCCATACAAGAAAAACAATATAGGCTGCAAGTATTTCATAAATTGTTGTACTCAATATTCCTAATAATCCCAAAAATTCCGTAGAATTCAGATAATAATACAAAGTTGTTATAAAAATTGCAAGAAAAATAAGTCCGGGGAACACCATTGGACTATCCCCCTTTGCTTTTGCCATTTTGTAAAATTCCCATAATCCAATTAAGGAAATGATAAAAATTGCAGCAAAGAAATAAAACTTACCAAGGTAAATAACTCCTAAACCTACCGGTATTCCAATAACTCCAACTATTACTCTTTTTAATAATTCATTCATTTATTTTCTCCGATATGTACTTTTTTCAATTTAGGAAATCTGGAATTGCAAAATACAAATATTTCGCCTGATAATATCTCAATTTCAATCTCATTGGTTACTGAAATATTCGCATGCCCTTCCCTACTACCTATTTCAAGATATTCATTAAACAAATTCCATTTCAAGCCTTTGGTTTTCAATAAGGATTTGGATATAGGAAATAAAGATATTTTTTCGTTAATTTTTGTATTCATTTGGAAGGATTGATTCACACAAAATCCATAACGATTTGTTTCAACAATTGTTAAATTCATTTTTTTTGAAAATTTACTGAAAACAGACATATTATTCAAAGAATGTTCGTAAAGTCCACCATGAATTCCAATGATCAATACATTGTCTAAAGTATTATCCTGGCAATATTGAAGGACCTTTTCGAAATCATTGGTTTCCTGCTCCGAAATGTGAATTATATTCTTTGGATTAAAATCAAATTCTTGTAATAGTTGAAGATTAATTGAATCTAAATCACCAATTACTTTATCTGGAACAATTCCTTTTTTGAGTATGGATATTCCTGCACCATCTGCTGCAATAATAGGTATATTCGGAATATTTCTAATTAGTTCAAAGTCTTCGGTATCAGTATTCAGTGCGATTATAGCGTCATACTGTCTGTTTTCAAATGTGATTTTCAGCATATCATTTAAATTTAAAAATTATAATTAAAAGGCTTGTCCTATGCCGAAATTGAATTGCATTGTTGAAAATGGCTTTCTTTCCTTTAATGGATCGATTAGTGGAAAAGCAAAATCCAATCTCACAGGACCAATTGGGGTTTCGTATCTTAAACCAATCCCGGTACCAAGAGCTAGTTTTGTAAAATAATCTGTGAATTTCAATTCATTGGGAGAATCTTCAACAAACCAATGAAAAGCATTTCCAAAATCCAAAAACAAAGTTGTTTTGAAATTTTCCATGGCAGATTGCAGACTACGATTCAAACCGGGGATACGAGCAAAACCAAATCTGAATTCAATACTTCCTTCAACCAAAGCACCATTTCCAACAAAATTCTCAAGAAATTTATAAAGTGTACCGGAATTTATAGAGTCAGATTTGAATTGAGTATATCTCAATTGTCTGGAAGGCCATGCCCTTACACTATTTGGTCCTCCACAGAAAAATTGACGGTCAATGGGAACATAATTATTCCCATTTTCCAGCAACTCTATTCCACCAAATTTTCCTTTTAGTGCCAATACCGTTGTAGGAGTTAATTTGAAAAAATGATTGTGATTAAATTGAAATTTGAAAAACCTTGCTAATCCGGAAACTTCATCCATAAAGAAGAGTGGGTTCCATCCATCAATACCAATTAATGTGAAATATCCACTTGTTGGTGAAAAAGGATTATTGCGTGTATCACCTGTTAAGGAAAGACCAATTGTATTGGAAGTGAAAAAGTAAAATTTAGAACCTTGTATATATTTACTTAAATCTCCATAAAGTAGGAGTGCCTGGAATATATTATTTGAATCCTGTTCTGTTTTTGCAGATTTAAAAGCAATTCTTTGAGCTTCATCAAAATTCACAGGATTTTCTCTTAAAAAATTGAAATCTACATTTGCCCTATTAAAATATGTGATTTTTGCAAATTTAACTGGAAAGCTAACTGGAAATATGAAACTTGAGATTTTAAAGTAATTATTTAATAATTTGTAAGAAAATAAAAAACTGGACAGAAAAGAAACTTTGGAACTTCCAATATTCCAAAGCAGCGGTTGTGCATACTTAAAACCTGCTTGTGCTTCATATTCATATGTATTATTGGAAATAAAAGTTCCTAAATCTTTCAAATATACATTGGCAAAAGGAGAAAATTCTTGTGCTGCTCCAAATAAATTTCGATGCCTGTAATATGTTTCAAATCCTAGATTCACATAATTGTCAATTCGTGTTTGGTTCAAAGAAATACCAAAATTCATTTCCTGTTCCTTCCGATATAGCAAATATGACTGAAAATTCAATACTGAATCATTCTGTGGAGCATACTGTGAAGTAGTGTCTATTGCAACAATCTCAAATGTACCCAATGTAAGTAAATTATCCTTCGTTCTTTCAATTTTCGTGTAATTCACCCATTCACCAGAATGGAAATCCAATTGCTTCTTCTTCATTTCTCTTGAAATTAATTGTTGACCGTTTGAGCTGTCAACAAAATCAATTCTACCAACTTTGAATCTGTTCCCAATTTCATAATCTACGTAAATTTTGTCCGTTTTGCTCACAGTATCAAGTTCGACCTTAGGACGTGAATAGCTAGAATAATAATAACCTTTTGTTCTTAGAAATTGATTGATTCTTTCAAATTTTGCATCTAATTTTACTTCATTAAAATCTGAGCCCTTGTTAAAGGAAGTATATCTGATTAAATTATCAGTTATTTCCGGTGCTACCTTATCTAGTCCATTATAAACTATTGAATCAAGAACATATTTATCACCTTCCTGAATGTGGAAAACAAGAATATTTTCTATTTTTTTGGGATTTGGTTTAAATTCATATGTGATTTTTGCGAAATGAAACCCATTAATTTCGTAAAAATTTTGGATTGAAATTAAATCGCCCTCTGCAGTCAATTTATCGAAAAATGGTACTTCATCACGTAATTCAAGAAGTCCTTTTTTAAATTGTTTGTTCAATGCTTTAATCATTGATGGATTTTTCTCGAATTCTCGATAAAAAGAAACGAAAAGTTGATAAGGCAGGTTATTTTCAGTTGCTTTGGAAGCAATTATATCTGAAAGAAGTTCAGAATCTAATTTATCAACACCCTCAAATTCAATTTTATTAATTTCATTAAATTCAGGATTTATGATTGACTTATAGAGGTTAGTTCTAATTATATTCGCATTATCAGCAAATGATAAATTAGCAGAAAAGAAAAATGACAAAAATAAAAGAAAATAAAGAAAATCTATTTTCCGTATTAATTTATATATTATTTGAAAAATCAGGAAGAAGTTATGCTTTATGTCGAAATAGTAAAACCTATTAATAAAATTGGTCTTCCTGATCATCATTGTAAAGATATTCATCATTTATCACATCTTCGTATTCAGGCCAAAGGTCTTCAATTCCTTCAATTAATACTTCAGAATCTTCAATTTCTAAGATATTGTCTAGAACTTGTTGCGGGCAACCGGCACGCATAGCATAGTCGAATAATTCTTCTTTTGTTGCAGGATAAGGTGCATCCTCAAGAAAAACCGCAAGTTCAGGAGTCCAAAACATTTATTTCCTCTTTTTATCATTTTTTTAAAATGCAAAAATATATTCTTTTAATTTAATAATTGCAATTATTAACATTTTTTTTACGGAACTATTGCAAATTTCTTTAAAATTGTGCTGATTTCTTTCCCATCTGCTGTTATTCCTTCAACTCTGAAGAAATAAATACCAATTTCCAATTTTTGTCCGGTATTATCCATTAAATCCCAAGAAACACCACCATCAGCACTTTTATCTTCAATCGTTTTTAGAATTTTCCCATTTAAATCCGAAATTTCAATTTTACTTTCTTTAGTAAGATTTCCAAATTTTAAAATTTCATCCTTAGCTAGTGAAAATGGATTCGGAAAAGCAAATGCATTATCTAAATTTGACTTACTTAGTACAAATGAAAGAGTATTCCCTCTTCCATCAACCATTTTATTACCGGATAATGCTTTCACATTCAAAACAGTAACTGAGTATGTGTTTCCAACGATATTACTGTTTTTTATTTCATTATCAAGCATTATTTTTACCTTGTTGCTTTCTATCCGTTGAACATCAAGAATATCACCTAGTGGATTTATAGAATAATTCCCAGTTAATTCTGAAGAAGACTCATCTATATCCTCCGAGAATGCTAATAACAACTCATTCAATGAAACTATTTCAAGAGAAGCAAGACTAAGAATACTTTCATTACTTTCATTAATAGTGAAGCTTAATTCACTCCCTAATACTGGTGTTCCCCAATAGTCATCGAATGGTCCAATTTTGATAATGTATTCTCCATTTAGTAGTGTATATGCAAATGTCAAAATATAAGTAGAATCATTTACAGATTGAATTGTCGAAGGAGAAAATTCCTCAAAACTCATATTACTGCTAACTTGAAATGTTGAAATATCCTTCAGATTTTCTTTTATCCTACCATTAAAAGTAACAAACAAATGATTTTCATTCAATACTTCGACATTTATTGCTTTAATAGGATTATGAGCAAAAACTGTAATTAATTCGGAAAAATCACTTTCAAGCATGCTTTGATTTTCGTCAAAAGCTTTAATTAAATAATAATTTAAGTCATCAACTTTAATATCTGAAAGGGAACAAAAATTATCAGTCACTTCTGTCTTAAAATAAAGAGTATCATCTCCATTTGGGTTGAATCTCAAATCATAAATTTTGTATTTGTCGGCATTAGGAACTTCGAACCATTGTAAAAAAACTTCATTTTCATTTATCGAAAATGCCTTGTTCACAATGGGAGCATCTAATTTATTTTGAGCAGAATTTATCTCAAAAAATGCAGTGGAATCCCAAGTCCCAAAACCAATTTCATTAATCCCATTACCATCAAAATCATGAATGATGGCTGAATTTGCAAAGGAATACGGATATTGCCAAACTGGTTTAAACGAATTTTCTACCCATTTCCAAACTAAAATGTTTGGGAACTCTGAAATAATCAACTCTTCCCCTTCATCATTATCTATATTTCCGATAGTAACGCCGTTTCTGTATGAAATCTTTAACCTTGGGTCAATTCCCGCTCTAACACCTAGTATGTTTTCGAAATTATCAACTGTATAAATATCAGCATTGTTTGATTGAATTAATCTATAGCTCCAGATAACATCATTAGACTCTGATTTATCGAAAAGTATTTTGGATCCAAAGGTTCCAATTACTATTGCAGGATTATTTTTACCGGGAAGATTAATCGAAGTTACAACCGGATTGGAATAACCATAATTTGTTAAGTCACTCCATTCCAAACTGAATCGCCCTTCTTTAAATTCAAACATGAATAAATTCCCATAATAATTACTATGGAAAACCTCGATATTACCGTCTCCATCAAAATCTCCAATTGCAGAACCTTTTGTAACACCTTTTTTGGAGATAGAATCTAGTTCCAATACTTTAAATTGTCGGAAGTCGCCATTGTAATTTTTAAAAATGAAATACGTAGTATCATTGTATCCCAAAATTTCATCAAGCCCATCTCCATCGAAATCTTTAAAACCCTCAGCCCAAAATGAATGTCCCAATTCACTGGAAAAAATCAATTTTGTCAGAGGTGATTCTCCACCCTGACTTGCACTTGTAACAATACTCTTTGCATTTTGTGTGTAAAGAACATCTGTATTTTCATCATAATTGATTTTACCATATTCTATCGGTATCCAACCTTCTGCAGAACTATCCCTTAAAATAAATTTATTATTCTCGAACTCATATACTTCAGTATTGCCTATATAATACTCCTGAAGATTATTGATAATTACTGTTTTTTTACCATTCTTAAATAAATCCTCTACATGATTATTAACAAAGGCTCTTGGCAATTTATAAGGTTTTTCTGTGAAATTCATACTTGGAAATTTCAGAGGCATATAATCAAATGTAAACTCTCTTTTTAGAGTATCATATTTTTGTTCATTTTGTGAAAATGGGATGAAATATGCTGTAGCAGTATATTTTCCCTGTTGCATAAAGTCATCCAATATGATTGTGTGTTCAGTATCATTTTTTTCTAATTCATATACTTTCTTCTTCAATTGCGGTTGATTGTCGCAACTATATTCTACCCAAAAACTACAAGGGATATTTGTTACAGCAGTAATTAACCAGACTCTATTTCCATTCTTAAGAGCAGAAAGAGATTTTAATGTTTTTAGGGTTAGAATTCGATTAGTATCATCTAAGGAAGTTACTCTCATAGCTTTATTCTTCCTTAAAATCTGACCATTTTGTAAATTTAGTTTGAGTGATAGAATAAAATCTTTATTAGGTACAAATTCAGTTTCTATTTTTAAAGGATTAACTTGTTGTTTTTGGAAGACATTGCTAATTGCTGAAAATCCTTTTGTTAAATCATATGAATACTCTAATTGAAAAGATTCAAACAGAGGGGTTTGAGAGATTATCACAGGTTCCAATTTGTTTGTAGAATCAGCAAGGAAATCATAATTCGTCATTCCTGAAATATCGTAATCACTAATCCCAACATTCTGTAGAGCTTGGCTTATATTCAGCAATCCCGCTCCAGTCAATCTATCCCATCCTTCTGCTTTCAATTTTGAAGCATTTGCTTCCAATGTAGAACGAATTTGAGAAGATGTTAGATTTGGATACTTTTGCAATAATAAAGCTGCTGCTCCCGATACAAATGGTGCAGAAAAAGATGTTCCACTTATTCTATGATAAGAATTTCCGGTTTCCAATGTTAAAACATTTTCTCCGGGGGCAACTAGAGATAAATTCACTCCATAATTACTAATTGATGAACGAACATTGTCACTTGTTGAAGCTCCGACTGAAATTACGCAATCGTAATCTGAAGGGAAATGAGGTATTCCTGTATTTTCATTTCCTGATGAGGCAACCATTATGCAACCTGAGGCGTTTGCATATGAAATTACATCCTGCAAAAGAAGAGATTTGAATGGATCTCCGAAACTCATATTAATCACTTTAGCACCATTCGCAATACAATATAAAATTCCGTTTGCAATATCATCCATTTCTGCATTTCCTGTCGCATCAAAAACTCTTGTAGTCATAACTTTACTCTTGTGCGCAATTCCAATTATTCCTAATTTATTGTTCCCCTCTGCAGCAATAATCCCGGCAACTCCAGTACCATGCCTTCCCTGATCATCTGGTATAGGGTCAGGGTCAGTCCAATCTCCAAAATTAGCATAATCCTGATTAACAAAATCATAACCAATTACATCATCAGTAAATCCATTCCCATCATCATCCAATCCGTTGAAATCACCATAAATACCGTCAATTTGAACATTTTCACTCCATGGTTCAAAAGTACCGTTATGATTTAAATCTTCATCTGAATTAATCCATAGTTCATTTTTCAAGTCTTCGTGATTGAAATCGATACCTGTATCCACAAGTCCGATTACTATTCCTTCTCCTGAATATGTTTTCCATAGATCATTTGCATGGACAGCATTTCTTGCCCATTGAAAATTAACAAAAGAATCATTTGGCATTTCAGTTTTATTGATATGAAATATATGATTTTCTTCAATGTACTCAATTGATTCATCTTGCTTAAGATTATTCAGAAATTGGGAATTGTTATCATCGGCTAGAAATGTAAAGTACAAATCTTCATCAAATTTAATTTTTTTTGATTGGATTCTGCTCACAAATTTATTATCATTTGAATTGAAGAGTTTTTTCAAACCAAATTTATTTTGGATAATTTCTGTATTTTCTTTTTTAAATTTCTTGAATTTAATTATATAATTTTTCTGTGCATATAAACCACTCATTAAAAAAAACATAAGGCACAGCAAAACTGAAAACTTCTTAATCATTATAAATTTAAATTATTTTTGTAATATAACTTTTTTCGAAGTAATTTATTTGATTTTAATATAAAAATGGCGATAATCGTCAAATTGGCTAAAAATTCATCAAAAGTGGCATAGTATTTGTGAGAATAATGCTTTCTTTAAACATATTTTTATTGCTGAGGAATTAATGTTGAATCAAGCAGATTATACCATTGTCGGTATTGATGGTGGTGGCACTCACACTCGTGGGGTTTTATACAGAAATAATGAAATAGTAGCAACAGCGATGGCAGGAACATCCAGAATAGGTTCAGTAGGTATTGGTGAATCCTGCGAAAGAACACTTAATGTAATTCAGGATTTGTGTAATCAGACTCAAATTGAAACAACAGAAATTGATGCATTGGTTGTTGGTTTGGCGGGTATTTGGCTTGAAGAAGAAAAGAAAAGAGCAGTTTCATTGATGAGAACACTTTCTAAATCTCAAAATATGCATTTTAATGATATATTTGTTATGAGTGATGCTGAAATAGCTCTGGAAGGCTCTTTGGGAGATGATGACGGCATTATAATAATAGTTGGTACAGGTTCAATCGGAATTGCCCGAAAAGGAGAAGGCAAACTCTTGAGATGCGGAGGCTGGGGAATCGAACTCGACGATGAAGGCAGTGGTGCATGGATAGGAAGAGAAGGTCTGACAGCAGTAGTTCGTGATTTAGACGGAAGAGGTCAAAAAACTAAATTAACACAAAAATTCGCAAAAATTACACCAATTATTGATTTAGAAAATCCTCGCACAATTGTTAAAGCATTTTCGGAAAAAAGTTTTGAATATTATATGATATCCCCTCTTGTCATGGAATGTGCAGTTGAAGGTGATGAAGTTTGCCTTGAAATAATAAATCGTTCTGCGGTGCATTTGAGTGAATTACCTACTACATTGGCAAAGAATTTTGGGAAGAAAAAAGTTAAAGTGGCATTGATGGGTGGTATTATTGATAATGATACTCTCCTATCTCGAAAATTAATAGCCGAACTTAAAACAAAGAACAATCTCGAATTAATCAAGCCAAATGGTAATGCTCTAGATGGAGCAATAAGGATAGGAAAGAAAAAGATTGCTCAGAGTGAAGAAATGTAAAAAAAAAGGACGATTTTGATCGTCCATTTTTTTTTTGAAATCAATATTTAATTTTATTTGTCTGCTTCACCCATGACAGGATCAATTGAACCAATAATAACTACCATATCGGCTATCATTGAACCTCTTGCCATTTCAGGTAAAGTTTGCAAATTGGAAGTTGATGGTGAACGGAATTTCAACTTCCATGGATTACCTGTTCCATCGGAAATAATATAAAATCCTAATTCCCCTTTTGGACTTTCAATAGCAGTGTATGTTTCACCTTTTGGAGGAATTGCACCGTAATTTATCAGCATAAAGTCGTGAATCAATTCTTCCATTTTTGTATAAATTTCATTTTTACCTGGTAAAGTGGTTTTCGGATCATTCAATCGAAATTCACCTTGAGGCATTTTGTCTAATATTTGATGCATTAATTTTGCACTTTCATGGCACTCCCGATATCTTATTAAATATCGTGCAAGACAATCTCCATCATTTTCAGTAATTATGTCAAAATCAAGTTGGTCATAAACTAAATACGGACTTGATTTCCTCAAATCACGTGCTACTCCTGATGCTCGAAGTACAGGACCTGTTGCACCTAAATCGATAGCTTTTTCGGGTGATAAATATCCAATTCCGGCCATTCTGTCAATAAAGATTCTGTTTCTATGAACTAATGCTTCTGCTTTGTCTAAAAGTGGTGGGAATTCAATTAACCATTGTTTGATTTTATCCAATATTTCATCAGAAATATCATTTGCAACACCGCCAATTCTTGTATAACTTGTTGTAAATCGTGCTCCGCATATTTCCTGGAATAAATCGTAAAGTTTTTCTCTTTCGATAAAAGTCCAAAGAAATACTGTCATAGCACCCAAATCAAGGCAAGTAGAACCGATAGCCATCAAATGTGAAGAAATTCTCGCCATTTCTGAAATTAAAGTTCTGATCCATTGAGCACGTGGTGGTGCTTCAATCCCCAAAGCATTTTCGATAGCCAGTGCAATTGCCACATTATTAGACATTGGAGCAAGATAATCCAGTCTGTCTGTATGAGGGATAAATTCATGATATGTCAAATTTTCAGCTAACTTTTCATATCCACGATGCAAATATCCTAATTCAGGAACTGCATTCACAATTGTTTCGCCATCCAAGCGAAGTACTACTCGCAAAACACCATGAGTTGCAGGATGCTGTGGTCCCATGTTGAGAATCATATCATTATCCAAAGCAGTATCCATTAACAATGATACGTCCTGCTGCATTAATTCTTTATATAATTTACTATTCCTAATTCTATTAATTTCTTCGACTTGTGTTTTAGTCTTAACAGTCATTCTAAACTCCGGGAATTCGAATTAATCAAATATCAATTTCTAAAACTTGTAAATTAACTAATCTATGTTAAATTGCAAAAATCTTTTTAATTTATTTTTAATTTTCTTTAATTACCAGACAATTTATTTTTGTCAAATTTGTTTCCACTTATTACCAAAATAATCATTAATTTTGAAAATTAAATGGATTTCATATAACGGTGAACATTAAATCAGTATATTTCTTTTTTATTTTTAGCATCTTTATTGTTGGATGTGAATTATTTACAACAAGAACTCCTGAAGATCCTAATACTTCCTCTTTAAATTATCCTCCGGCAACTTCATACGAGATATTACTAAATAATTTTTCAAATTCAATTAACGAATTGAGTTCTGAAAATTATTATAATTGCTTTTTATCAGATGATGAAGTCGAATCAATTTCCTACACTTTCTTCCCTTCCCCAGATGCAGTTGCTCGTTATGGGATTGTATTTGAGAATTGGACTTCTTTTTCCGAAAAGAATTTCCTCTTAGGCCTTAAGTCAAAGGTTGAAAGCGGAATTATGCCTTCATTCAAATGGACATCAGGAAATTTCGAGATTATGACTTTAGATTCAACAGTATATGTTGGACAGTATGAACTTTCCATGAATTTGCAAAAAGAATTGGAAACCTTTTCCGGCATAAGTAGAATGACATTCATACACAATAGTTCAGGGTTATGGAAAATTAAAACATGGCAGGATTTCCAATTGAATAGCAGTGATTCGGCCAAAACTTTCAGTATTCTTAAAGGACAAATCGCAAATTGAGAAAACCGTTTAAATATTTTATCTCGATTTTGATTTTATCAGTTTTTACTGTTTTAGTTAATTCATGTGAAAATCCCTTTGCTCCAAGATATCGCTCTCCTGAAGATTCTGATGGAATGCTTTCCGACCAAAAGGACATTGACGGAGTTTTCGATAATTTCCGTTATGCATACATCTTCAAAGATACACTTGTTTACGGTGATTTGCTTGAACCTGATTTCATTTTCATCTACAGAAATTATGAAAAAGGAACTGATGAATCATGGGGACGTGACCAGGAAATGCTTACAAGTTATCGTTTATTCCAAGCGACTCAAAGTCTGGAACTTGTATGGAATGAAATTTTGGTAAACGTTGGTGATTCTCTCACAAGAGATGTATCTCGCAGTTTTAATCTTAATATAGTATTCAATCCTTCTGACATAGTTCGAATAAATGGAATTGCAAATTTCAGATTAAAGAAGAATCCTGAAGACCAAAAATGGAGAATTTTCACTTGGCGAGATGAATCTAATTTCTAAATTATTTCCCTAATCAATTTGCGCAATGTATTTAAATTTTGCACATTATGTACTCTTAAAATGTCAATCCCTTTTGTAAGTAATAACGTATGCAACAATACTGTCCCCAAATCTCTTTCTTTTGGATTATCAATCTCGAGAATATTTTTCAGGAATGATTTTCGGGAAATTCCTAAAAGCTGTGGCACACCTATTTTATTGAATTTATCCAGGTTTTTTAATAATTGAATATTGTGTTCAAAGGTCTTTCCAAAACCAATACCGACATCACTCCAAATCTTCTTCACACCAAAAGACTTTGCCAATTCTACTTTTTCATTTAAAAAGTAATATACTTCCTCTACAACATCAAAGTAGTATGGTTTACTCTGCATAATTTTCGGATTTCCCTGCATATGCATTATAACTAACCCTGCATTATATTGAGCTGCTAATTCTGCAAATTTTGGTTCAAATTGTAACCCTGAAACATCATTAATTATATCCACTCCATTATCCAGAGCCATTTTTGCAACATCATACTTTGTTGTATCAATAGATAATTGTATTTTAGGATATATTTTTTTGAGAATTTTTATTATCGGAATAACACGGTTTATTTCTTCCTTAATATCAACTGCTTGAGCGGAAGGTCTGGTCGATTCACCACCAATATCAATTATATCGACTGAATTGGTCACCATATCTTCTACATTTGCAATAACATTGGACATTTCGAAATTATCACCCCCATCCGAAAAAGAATCGGGAGTGATATTCAAAATGCCCATTATCTTAAAATTGTGATATTTCATTTAATTAACTTATTCACTTTTAATTTCCTGAATAGCAGGATTTTTTGTTTTTTTCTTTTTAATTTCAATAAAAATCGATAGAATTAGTAAAAAAGTTAAAAAGATATTTGAACTCAAACTCAAAATTTTGCCTGTAGCAAAAGATTTTGATATATACTTGAATTCAAGTTTATGATTTCCGGATGGTATCATTACACCACGTAATAGAAAATCAACTTTATAAACATCAACTTCTTTCCCATCTAAAAATGCATACCAGTCAGGATAATAAACTTCTGATACTACAAGCATTTTTTCAGTTTTAGTATTCACATTGAAGGAAATATATTCATTTTGGAAATTTGTAACTTTTGCGGATGCTGATAAATCCATATGAGTCACTTTCAAATTCACATCTTTTTCAATAAAAGCAGTTGTAGTAGGATTGAAATCTCCTTTTGCCAAATGGTTTAATATTGTCTTTGGTTCTTCTTTAACCAAAGTATCCACAAAAAATGCACGTGGTAAATAAGATGGATTTAAATAAACCATAGTGCCTGTTACGTTTGATTTATAAACCGGTTGTATACCCATATCCTGTTTTGCCAGTATATATTTCACATTAAGAAGATTCCACATAAAAGGACTGTTAAGATTACTTGTGCTTCCCTGCGAAGTTGCATCAAGCATATCCTGATATAACCTTAATTTGGCGGATTGGTAACCATTTACATTCTGCAAACCGTAATAAGCAGCAGCATTCGGGGATTGAGATGCAAAATCAGCGACACGATAAACTGAATTATCTTGTTTTACAAAATCAATGGCATCGTCTTGAACAAAAACATTTTCTGAAAGTTTTTGTTCTGGAATGTCCATTGGTCTCCAGCCAACTCTCCACAAATCAAAAATTGCTAATAAGATAATTGCAAAAATGAATGCATTGAATTTCAACTTCTTAGTTACAAAGAAATAAACAAGGCCTGCAGAAATAATGAGGATAATTGCATTAACAATCCAATCTGAAACCATTGCATCCCAAACAAATCCGTAAAAACTTTCAGGTAATCTGAAACTTTGACTAGATTTCAATGCATCAAAATAAGAGTTCTGGAATGTCCCGATAAAAATAATGCCAATGAGCAGAAATAATCCTGAACCAAAGAGAAAATAGAGACTTTTTTTCTTTGCGATGCTAACGTCACCTTTATTCCATTTAATAAATGTGGCAATTCCATATCCCGCAAGTATTGGCATTGTGAAATGAATAATAGCCAGAACCATACTGGGGGCTCTAAATTTATTAAAGAATGGAAAATTATAATAAAAGAAATTATATAAAACAGGAAATGTATTACCGAACGAAAGTATTAACGCAATAATCGAAACAAAAATCAAAAACTGAACAAATACATCCTTTCGGAAGGAATAAGCACCAATTATTGCAAAGAAAAATATGAAAATTCCAAAGTATGGTGCAGCATCTTCGAATGGTTTTTGTCCCCAGTAAGTTGGGATTAGTGTCTCAGTATTGTTAGTTTCAGGCCCAATATATTTCAGTTTTCCAAAACCATAATAACTAGGTACTAAAAATGTGATTGTTTCACCCGGAGAAAATGACCACATAGTTGCATATTGATAATCGTTACCACCGTCTTTAGTCTGATGTTGCTGGTCTGAAAGCATCATTGGTGCTGAGCCACGTGTTGAATAAGGTGTGTATTCCTGAATGCTCAAATATCTGTCTGCAGAAAGCAAAAATGATATCCCAAATGCAGCCACCAAAGTTATTCCGGGTTTAAGTACTGCCAAGAAATTTTCTTTTTTGAGTAATCTTACGAAAAATTCATACAGCAAATACAATCCAAACATCAAGCCACCATAAAATATCATTTGCACGTGCGTTGCTTCAAGCATTATATGCACAGCTAAAACAAACAAGGCAGCCCATAAAAATGAAAATTTCTTCAACAATTTTTCCATGAAAAGGAAGATCCATGGGTACATCGAGAATACAACTGGTTTTGTAAAGTGACCTATCATTATCCAAATAACTATACCTGTGGAAAAAACTGCAGCTACTGAAGTGAAAAAAGCAATCAGATGATTTTGTTTCTTTTCTCTCATTAGCAGAAACATACCAATTGCAAACATAACATAATGCAATGCAACTCTCGCTTCATCTCCACCTAATAATAATCCTAATTGTTCAAAAATCTGGAAATAGAAAACTCCTAGAAAATCCCAGAGTCTTTGTCCTGTTACGAGCAATGAAGCAAAACTCGGCATACCGCTGAAAATGTATGGTATCCACTGTGGGAAATTACCGGAATCTTTTGCAGCTTTTAAATAATTATCAAAGGACATCGATGCGACTGTATCTGATGAGTTAAATCCATTGCCGAATATTCCCTGTCCGAAGAAGATGAAGACTAAAACAAAAAGAGCAATGAAATAAATCCAATTTTTTTGCAAAAAATCAGGAATCTGATTCTCATTAAACTCCCCATTGGATGTACTTTGCTTCGACTTCACTATTACTTTTTTCTTTGACATATATTTCCCAAATATTAATTTTCATAAATTATGATACTAATCATAAAATTCAAAATTAAAATAAAAATAACTTAAAAAAAAATTTTTCATTAAAAAATCCGTAATTTTGTATATAATAAAATGTAAAAAGTAAAAACTTTTTTATTTTTAGTTTTTTTGTAAATTAAATACTAACAAAATTGGCGAAATTAATAAAACCCAGAAGTTCAAAAACACTTGCAATTAATATTGCAAAAATTGCATCCGAAAAATTAGCATCAACTATTTTAATCTTGGAATTAAAAAATGTAGAATCAGCTCCTGCAGATTACTTTGTAATTTGTTCAACACATTCACAACCTCAGACAAAATCTGTTTTTGATGAGATTTATTACCAAATTAAAAATTTGGGAATAACATTACCCAAAATTGAAGGCTTGGATTCATTAGATTGGATTCTATTGGATTACTTTGACGTGGTTGTACATGTAATGACTGAAGAAGCACGTAACTTCTATAAATTAGAAAAATTGTGGTCTGATGCTAAATTTTTCACATTAGATGAAGAAAATAAACCTATTTCATTCAAAAGAGAGAATTTGAAGAAAATGTTCTCTGCTCCCACTGTTTAATCACAAAATTGAAAAAAAATGATTTATAATTTTACAAGAACAATTTTGATGGATGCACTATCAAAATTGGGAGTTGATAATGTTCAAATTATTTTGGAAAAGCCAAAAAATTCTGATTTTGGTGATTTATCAACAAATATTGCAATGCAGTTAGCTAAACAATTAAAAAAAGCTCCAAGATTAATAGCACAGGACCTCATTGACAATCTTAATATTGATAATAATTTTGTCCAAAAAGTGGAAATTGCAGGTGCAGGTTTCATTAATTTTTGGTTTTCTCCATTTTTTTTCCAAAAAATGCTATCCGATATTTCAATAGCATCTGAAAATTATGGAAAGCAAACTATTGGTAATGGTCAGAAGGTACTTGTTGAATATGTAAGTGCAAATCCAACAGGTATGTTGCATATCGGGCATGGAAGAAATGGTGTAATTGGTGATACATTAGCAAATTTATATGATTTCCTTGGTTATGATGTTACTCGTGAATATTATTTCAATAATGCAGGAAATCAAATGCGTAATTTGGCAAAATCAGTTTATGTGCGATATCGTCAACTGACAGATGCTCCAGACTTCGAAATGCCGGAGGACGGATATTTTGCTGAATATATAATTGAAATTGCTAAAAAATATATCGTAGAAAATGGTACTGAATTTATTGAACAAAATGATAAGAATTTACAAAAATTTCAGAAATTTGCCGAAATAATAAATTTTGAAAATATAAAGAAAACGTTAATTGACTTAAATATACACCAGGATACTTATTTCAATGAAAATCATCTTTATGAATCAGGTAAGATTCAGGCTTTATTGGATAAACTTAAAGTAAAGGATTTAATTTACGAAAAAGAAGATGCTCTTTGGCTTAGATTGAGTGCTCTTGGATTGGAAAATGACAGAGTTGCAGTGAAATCAACCGGTGAACCTACTTATAGATTGCCTGATATTGCTTATCATATAGAAAAATTCGAAAGAGGTTATGACAAAATAGTAGATATTTTTGGCAGCGACCATATTGCTACTATTCCCGATGTTATTGCAGTTGTGAAGGCACTTGGATATGATACCGACAGAATTGATGTTGTTATACACCAGTTTATCACGCTCACAGAAAATGGCCAACAGGTAAAAATGAGTAAACGTTCCGGTAAGAGTTACACACTGGATGAATTGATTGAAGAAGTCGGAGCTGATGTTGTAAGGTTCTTCTTGTTGATGAGAGGAGTAAATACTCATTTGGAATTTGACTTGAATCTTGCAAAGGAACAAAGTGATAAAAATCCTGTTTTCTATCTTCAATACGCACATGCCAGGATTTGTTCAATTTTCGAAAAAATTGAGAAAGGAAATATTCAAGTAAAATTTTCTAATAATTTATCGGGAATTAATGAAAGTGTAGAATTTGAGTTAATAAAGAAATTGGCTGAATTTCCATATATCATTCAAGATGCTACTAAGAATGCAGAACCTCATATTTTATCGGATTATTTACGTGAATTAGCATCGATTTTCCATAATTTCTACCATAATTGCAGAATTATCGGTGAGGAAGCTCTCATTATGTCTGGTCGTTTGGCATTGGCAACAGCAACTAAAAATATTATTGCGAACGGTTTGAATATTTTAGGAATATCATCACCGGAAAAGATGTAAGTATTAAGTTCAGGTTTAATTTTCAACTTTCTTTAAATATATTCGTCAAAAATTCTTTCAAAGATATTTTTATATGAAATTTACACGACAAATAACGATATATTTACTTAGTTTCATAACTTTAATGCTTTCCGGCTGCATTGAGGAAAATCCGGACTTAGTGAATCCCCCTTCAAATGTTGAAACAATTAATATTCGATTTGTAAATTTAGCATCTGATTTTCAGTCAAGAGATTTATTATTTGACGGTGGTAATCCTTTATCTGCTGGTTACTCGCAAATTTCAGGAACAGTTCATCCTCCTGCAGATTCATCCTTTTTATCTATTTCCAAATCAAGTATAAAAGAATTTGCATTTAACCGAATAACAAAATTTTCAAGAAATATTAATTTTACATATTTTGCTTTACCTTCACCTAAAGGTGATTCTGCGTACAAAGATGTCGACACATTAATAGTACTAACAACTTCACTTGCAATGCCGTCTTATTCAACTCAGGCTTATATGAAGTTATTCAATGCATATCCAGATTCAACTGTCACTTTTTCATTAATGGTAGGGTGTCCAAATACTCCTCCCTTGATTGCAGCTGTGGGATATCGTCAGACTTCTAGCCCTGAATTTATCAGAACAGGAATAGTCCCAATTTCTATCATTAAACACTCCATTGGCGGGAACGAATTGGTAGGTACATACCAAACGAACTTGGAAGTGAAGGGACAATATGCTTGTGTAGTTTTGGAGAAACAGGATGGCAGCATTGGTATTTTCTTTTTGGATGAGATGAATACAACCACTACCACTTTCGATAAAGCTCAGGAAATTAATGAAAGATTTGCAACTATCCGAACTGTAAATTTATCAAATTCATCGCTTACTGCAATCAAATTGCCCGGAGATGTTATAGCTCAAGATTTTCAATCTAATTACATTGGAAATTATTCTCAAATATCAGCATGCTCGTCCAATACCGTAGATTCGTTGATTATCTTGGATGGTAATTCGACGACTACTTCATTAACAAGTTCTCTTGAAGTTTTACGAAATTACACTTTGGTAATTGCCGATTCATTAAGTGTAATTGGTAAAAAAGCTGTACTTGTTCCTCCATCGGATGAAATAATTGAAAGTGGTTACTCTTCTATCAGAGTAATTAATCTTGCAGCAAATTATCCAACAATTGATCTATCAATTTCTTCTAAAAGTAATCCATTGGACTCTCTTGGTTATTCTGCAGGAATCTCTCTGGCAAAAAAACTAAATTACGGAACTGTATCTTCGTCGGTACAAATTTCTTCCGGAAATATCCCACTTGCACTTTTCACTACATTTTCACCTGTTCAATTACTGAAAACATTGAATGGATACGTTGAAGCCGATAAAAATTATTTAATAGTTATTTCCAATGATTTTAGTGGAAATTTAAGATTAAATTTAATTGAAGATTCTCAAGTTAATCAACCATTACAAAATTTAAATGAGACTTCATTTATTCAAATCATAAACTCTATAGCCAGAACTCAGAAAATTAATCTTACCATTGGTGATAAAATTCCTGCAGCTAAGTTACATTATGCCAATACAATTGCAACGAATTTAGAGACAACCCAGCAACAAATTTCAGTAGACGTAAATGGTAAACAATTAAATATTAATTTCACTCCTGAAATTGATAAAAGGTATTGCCTTGTTTTGACTGGAGATATTGATAATCCTGATTATCTTTTAATTGGAAATACATTATCAGAACCAAATTTCAGTGTTGCACAAAGAAGATTTGTAAATGCATCGAATGATTTGCCTTCTGTATGGGTAGTTGATGATGTAAGTAACGAGGAAATTATACCATTTGCAAATTTAATTTACAAGGATTATACATTTTACGATATAATGGATAAAGCAAAGCGATATACCTATTATTTCTATAATCCTGATACAAAGGAGGAAATAGTAAGTTTCGACATTGACGTTACTCTTGGTAAAAGATATATACTGATTTTTGCAGGAACTAGCAAAAATAAATTCGGATATTCTGTAATGCAAATTCAAGAATATTAATCATATAAAATCGTCTAAAACCTAATAATTTTAAAGAGAAATTCATGGCAGTAAAACCTATTTATAATTGCTATCACCCTGTTTTGAACAATCCCACAATTCCATTTGAAAATATTGATGGAGAAGCTATACAAGTTGTGCAAGATTTATTTGATACATTAAAATCAATATCTAATGGAGTTGGTTTGGCAGCAAACCAAATTGGAATAAATCGCTCAGCACTTGTAATAGATTTAATGCAGGTAAAAGAATACCGCAGTATGAAACCTTTAGCAATGATTAATCCTGTTATTGAACATTTTTCAGATAATATTGTCGAAATGGAAGAAGGTTGCTTGTCAGTTCCAGATTTATATGAAGGAGTTAATAGACCAGAATCAATAGTTGTATCATACTATGATGTTCATCAAAAGCATCACAGAGAAGAAGTTTCCGGATACTTAGCAAGAGTAATGCAGCATGAAATTGACCATTTAAATGGTATATTATTTTATCAGAGATTTACACCCCTAAAGAAAACTCTCACAAAAAATAAATTAAAGAAAATTCAGAAAGGTCTTCTCCTCCCGGATTACCCATTTGTAACTGCGGAAGGAGAATTAATCAATCCTTAAAATTCAATTCCAACAAGTTTTTTAAGATAATTCACTTCTTTTTTTGTTAATTGTCTGTATTCTCCTCTTTGCAAATGCATAGCGGAAATGTCTGCAAAGACTTTTCTATCCAATTGCCTCACATTATAACCCAAGTGCATAAAGATTCTTTTGACTTCATGATTACGACCTTCTTTTAATATCATAATCACTTTTTTATTACTTCTTGGATCATAAATTACTTTACATGGTGACGTTTTTCCATCTTCAAGTTCAACACCTTTCTCAATTTGAGCTGCATCTTTATGGGTTAGTTCTTTGTCCAGCAACACTGAATAAGTTCTTTCGATTTGGTAACTTGGATGAAGAAGTCTATGTGATAATTCACCGTCATTAGTCATTAACAGCACACCTGTAGTATTTCTATCCAAACGACCTACAGGAAATATTCTAGTGTTAACTTTCATTATGTCCAAAATTGTTTTTCTGTCTCTTTCATCTTTTACAGATACAATAATGTCTTTTGGTTTATTAATAACAAAATATACTTTTCTGTCATTTTCCGGAATGGGATTCCCATTAACAGAAATTCTGTCATCAACATTGACTTTTGTTCCCAAAGTAGTTACAACTCTTCCATTTACTTTAACTGCACCTGAAGTAATTAATTCATCAGCATTTCTTCTGGAAGTAATCCCTGAATCTGCAATTACTTTATTCAGCCTAATTGGTCTGTTTTCTAATTTCGATACACTTGGCTTAGGTTTAGTGTGAATAATTTCAGAAGATTTTCGACGGCTTGTACTTTTAATGGAATTTTTATCCTTTTTAAAAAATTTGTCTGAAGTAAATTTATTTTTACTTACACTGGTTTTTCCGGAAAAAGAAGTTTTACTTTTTTCTCCGCTTTTTTTGAAAGTTTTCATTTTTTATTTGTTTTAAAATAATAAATTATAATATCTTGCTATTTTCTCTTGGAATTCTCTCAGACTAATATTCCGGCTTTCACGTAAGGTTTCTTTTCCTTCAATAAACACGAGTATTGTAGGTATAGAAAACACAGTAAAATATCCAGAGGCTTCAGTAAGTTTCTCTAAATCCACATAAAAAGATTTAACTTGAGGAAACTCCTCAAGCATTTCAATCACTTTGGGTTTCAAAGTCTTACAAACATTGCATTTTTCAGTTGAGAAATAAAACAAAGCAAAATTGTTATCATTTATTGCCTGATGTATATTCTCAATAAGTTCTAAATGTTTCATATTCAAATAATCTAAGTGAATACTCAAATTAAGTAGTAAAAAGGTTTCTCACGAAATATAGGGGAAAATTTAAAGTTTTAAATTATTCTTTATATTTTTATCGAGATCGGAAGTGATAGATGTAATTTCCTTAGTAATTTCATTCTTTGCCTGATTAATCTTATTTGTTCCACTTCTGATAGTTTTTAGAATATCAGGAAGTTTATCCGGACCAAATAAAATTAGAATCCCTAAAAGAATAACCATTAATTCACTTCCGCCAATGTCAAACATAATTGAATCGCTTAATTATTATTTATTTGGTTACTATTTGCTTGATTATCTTTTTTGATGATGCCATCGTCTTTGGATTCATCACCACTAATCGATTTTTTGAACTCCTTCATCCCGGAACCAAGGTTTTTCATTAATTCAGGAATCTTCTTAGCACCAAATAAAAGAAGAATTAAAAAAGCAATTACTAATATTTCAGGCCATCCTAATCGTGCCATATTTCACTCCAAAATACTTTTCTGTTAAAACGAAAAAATAATATTTAAGTTTTATTTTTTACAAAATTACGAAGAAAATATGAACGAATAAGAATATAATCGCTAAATTTTATGTTATACGTCTTATAAGTAATCTACGGTTTTATACAACAAATATAGATTATACTAAATACAAATCAGAAAAAATTATAATTAAAATAAAAAAAATTCGTAATTTTGTAATCTATCTTTTTTAGATTTGAACTTAAAGGAGTTTAAAGTGAATATCTCAGCAAAAATCACCAAATCTCTGCGCAAAGAAGATGCTCAAAGAGATTGGTGGATTGTCGATGCCGAAGGCAAAACTGTAGGTAGAGTTGCTACCGAAGTTGCAGTTCTGCTCAGAGGCAAACACAAACCAAATTTCACTCCTCACGTTGACAATGGTGATTTCGTAGTCATCTTGAATGCAGAAAAAGTGAAATTGGAAGGTAAAAGAGTCGAGATGAAAGAATACTTCTCACACTCAGGTTATCCTGGTGGTGCTCGACTTCGCAAATTCAAAGATTTGCAAAATCAACATCCAGAGTTAATTTTGGAACGTGCAGTGAAGGGAATGATTCCTAAGACACGCTTAGGAAGACAAATTTTCCGTAAGTTAAAAGTTTATCGTGGTAATACTCATAATCACGAAGCTCAACAACCAAAGAATTACGAATTTAAATTTTTCTAATTGGAGTTCTATATGAAAGAATATCAAGCAACAGGTAGAAGAAAAACTGCAGTTGCCCAAGTTAGAATGTCACTCGGATCAGGCAAAATCATCGTGAATGATAAACCTTTCTTCGAGTATTTTCCTGTTGGATATAATCGTGACGTTGTTGTACGTCCCTTGCAGATTACAGATACTTTAGGAAAATTCGATATTTCTATCAAAACAAATGGTGGTGGCCAATCTGGTCAGGCAGGTGCAATTCAATTAGGCATATCACGTGCATTAGTTGAATTTGAAGCTGAATTACGTGGAAAACTAAAACCTGAAGGAATGCTCCGCAGAGATCCTCGTATGGTTGAAAGAAAGAAATATGGTCAAAAGAAAGCACGCAAGAGATTCCAATTCTCAAAACGTTAATCTTTTTATTTTTACCCTTATTTGTTCTTTACATAAATTTAAAGAAAATATTAAAAAAATCATGCTTTTTGATTGTCCGATTGTGTTCTTTACTGAATGTTCGGATGAAATGATAAAATGCAGGTGTAAAACATTGGAGAAAAAATGGAACATTATGTATCAATAGAAGCCCTATTAGAATCAGGCGCTCATTTTGGTCATCTTACCCGCCGCTGGAATCCAAAAATGTCTAAATTCATTTTTGACGAGAAAAACGGCATACATATCATTGACTTGAGAAAAACTCAACTCTTGCTCGACTTTGCTCGCAATGCAGCATACGAGCTTGCTTCACAAGGAAAAAACATCCTTTTCGTGGGTACAAAACCACAAGCAAAAAACACTATTGAAAGCGAAGCTAAACGTGCTCATTCAAACTACGTATCAGAACGTTGGCTTGGCGGTATGCTTACTAATTTTGTTACAATTCGTAAGAGTATCAAAAGATTAAATGCTATCGACAAAATGGAAGTTGATGGCACTTTCGATCGTTTGACAAAGAAAGAAAAATTACTGTTGAATCGTGAAAGAGACCGCCTCAGAAAAGTATTTGGCGGAATTGAAGATATGAACCGCACACCCGGCGCAATTTTTGTGGTTGATATCAAAAAAGAACACATTGCTTTGAAAGAAGCTAAAGTTCTTGGAATTCCTATTATAGCCATGGTAGATACAAATACTAATCCCGACTTGGTTGATTTCCCTATACCGGCAAATGACGATTCAATCCGTTCAATTGAATTAATTTCAAAGAACATTGCAGATGCAATTCTCGAAGGAACAACACTTTCAAGAGCAAGAATGGCTGAGTTAGAAGCTTCTTCTGACCGAATTGCAAAAGAAAATGAATCTGATGAACCCGTTAAAGTTCAAAGAAAATTCAGAGAAAGAAAACACCCTGCAAAATCAAACATCGAAGAAACTAAAAACGAAAATAATAACGCTGAAGAAAATACGGAAGTTTCAGCTGAATAATTATAAATTTGATAATTTAAATAATATTGAGATTTTAAAATGGCAAATATAACTCCGCAAATGGTAAAAGAGCTTCGTGATATGACAGGTGCCGGCATGGGTGACTGCAAAAAAGCTCTTGTGGAATCTAATGGTGACATTAAGGAAGCAATTGAATATCTTCGTAAAAAAGGTGCTGCTTCCGCAGCTAAACGTGCTGCCAAAACAGCTAATGAAGGTATCATTCTTACAAAAACTAATGACAATAATGATAAAGCAGTTATCGTTGAAATTAATTGTGAAACTGATTTCGTTGCTCGTAATGAAGAATTTGTAAAATATGTGGAAACAGTTCGTGACGCTTATTTTGCTAATGATATTCAAACTACTGAACAACTAATGGGAACCTCAATTAATAATGATACAATTCAAGGTTTACATAATGAAATTTTGGCGAAATTTTCCGAAAATATAAGTGTGAAAAGATTTGACAAAGTTTGTGCGAACAATGGTTATATTGTTGATTATATTCACGGTGGCAATAAATTAGCTGTTTTAGTTGAATTTGAAGGAACAAATAACTTGACTGATGGAGCTAAAAACAAATCAAGGGACATTGCAATGCAAATCGCTGCTATGAGCCCTCGTTTTGTGGACAGAAGTGAAGTGAATCAAGATACTTTAGACAAAGAAAAGGAAATTTACACTCAATTAGCAATTGACGAAGGTAAAAAACCCGAAATCGCAGAAAGAATTGCTCAGGGTAAACTTGATAAGTTTTTTAGCGAATTTTGTCTGAATGAACAAACCTTTGTAAAAGATCCTAAGAAAGTTATTAATGATGTCGTAAAAGAAATCAGCAGCGAATTAGGTGCTGATGTTAAGATTAAATCCTTCCGCAGATTCGCACTTGGTGAATCAAACGAGGAGTAATTTAAAATGAGTGAGCCTGCTTATAAGAGAATACTTCTTAAATTAAGTGGTGAAGCTTTAATGGGTAAACGGGACTTCGGTATTGATGCCGAAGTCCTGAAAACCTTCGCCAATGAAGTATATAAAGTTTGGGAACTTGGTGTTCAGATTGGAATAGTAATTGGTGGCGGAAATATTTTCCGTGGCGTAGAAGCGAAAGCAATGGGCATAAACAAAGTTTCCGGCGATTATATGGGTATGCTTGCAACAGTAATTAATTCCATGGCATTCCAAAATGCTTTGGAAGCACATGGAATCCCTACCAGACTTCAGACTGCAATTAAAATGGAGCAAATTGCTGAACCATTTATCCAAAGAAGGGCTATCCGTCATCTTGAAAAAGGTAGAGTTGTAATATTCGGTTCAGGTACCGGCAATCCATATTTCACCACTGATACTGCAGCAGTATTGCGAGCAATTGAAATTGAAGCTGAAGTGATCATAAAAGGTACTCGTGTTGACGGAGTATTCGATTCAGATCCCGAAAAGAATCCAAAAGCAATAATGTTCGAAAATGTTACTTACGATAAAGTCATTGAACATAATCTGAAAGTGATGGATCAAACTGCCTTTACACTATGCAAGGAAAATAATTTACCAATTAAAGTGTTTAATATTAATCATAAAGGTAATTTATTGAAATTAGTTAATGGCGAAAAAATGGGGACAATTATCTCATAATTTTCATCAGTTTTTCGTTTCCAATTGAATAAAATTTAATATTTAGGTGATAATATGAATGTAACAGAAATTATCGACTCTTCAAAAAATCACATGGAAAAATCCCATGAACATTATAAATCACAAATTGAAAAGATAAGAACAGGACGTGCTTCTGCTTCTATTTTGGATGGAGTTATGGTAGATTACTATGGTTCCCCTACTCCTTTGAATCAAACTGCAAATGTGTCAGTCCCTGATGCAAGGACAATCGTTATCAATCCTTATGATAAAGGAATTTTACAAGGTATAGAAAAAGCAATTCAGCAAGCAGACTTGGGATTTAATCCTCAAAATGATGGTGCAATTATCCGAATCAATGTTCCTCCATTAACCGAAGAAAGAAGAAAGGAATTTGTGAAATTAACGAAGAAAATTGCTGAAGAAGGTAAAGTTGCTATTAGAAATATACGGAGAGATATGATGGAAGCAATAAAGAAATCAGAAAAAAATAAAGAAATCACTGAAGATGATAAGAAAAAAGGTGAAGAACTTCTTCAGAAAGTTACTGATGAATATATAACCAAAATCGACAAAATAGTTGCGGAAAAAGAAAAAGAATTGCTCGATAATTAAATAGAAAATTAAAATTTTTAACAAAAAAGGGCTTTTTTCAAGCCCTTTTTTGTTAAATTTATCTTTTCAGATTATACATTCTTTAAAAATTCTACAAATTTATCCATTTCGGTTTTAGTTCTTTTTTCTGTCACAGCAATCAAAAGACCTTTGGAATCAGTAAATTGTTCTACATTGATTCCTGCTAAAAATCCTGCTGCAGCAGCTTTTTCAATGATACTATTCACATCGGTATTTGTTTTAACCAAAAATTCATTGAAGAATGTACCACTATTAATTTCAAAACCATCGATACCAGAAATTTCATTTGCAAGATAATGCGCTTTATGGAAAGAATGTTCAGCTACTTCTCGCAAACCTTCTTTACCCATTGTTTCCATATATACAGTTGCAGCAAGCATTATCAAACCTTGATTCGTGCAAATATTCGAAGTTGCTTTTTCTCTTTTGATTTGTTGTTCTCGAGTTTGTAAAGTAAGAACAAATGCACGATTTTCATCTGCATCAATAGTCATACCAACAATTCTTCCAGGTAAAGTTCTGATTAATTTTTCTTTGCAAGTGAAAAGACCTAAAACAGGTCCACCGAAACTTACATTTATTCCCAAAGATTGTCCTTCACCCAAAGCAATATCAGCATTATATTTTCCCGGAGGAGTTATTAAACCCAATGAAATCGGATTAAAAATTGAAACATAAAGAGCTTTATGAGTATGGACGATTTTTTCAATTTCAAAAACATCTTCGAAATTACCGAAGAAATTAGGATGCTGCACAATCACAGCTGCAGTATCATCAGAAATTGCATTTTTCAATCCTTCCAAATCTGCAGTACCATCTTCTTTTGCAAAAACTTTGAATTCCAAATCTCTTCCGACAACCAAAGATTTTGCAGTTTGCAAATAAAGAGGATTAATTGTTCCTGCAATCAGAATTTCTTTGTTTTTTGTATTTGCATTTGCCATTAAACAGGCTTCAGCAAGTCCAGTACCTGCGTCATAAAGCGATGCATTGGAAATTTCCATCCCGGTAAGTCTTGTTATCATAGTTTGGAATTCATACATTACCTGCAATGTTCCTTGGGAAACTTCAGCCTGATAAGGAGTATAAGCAGTTTTGAATTCTGGTTTTTCAAGAATTGAGCCAACGATTGTAGGAATATAGTGATCATAAATCCCACCTCCCATAAAGGAAATATTTCCTGAATTAGTCAAATTCTTATCCGATAATTTCTTAAGAAGTGAAAGTGCTTCCATTTCACTAATTGCATCAGCAATATCCAATTCATCAACTCTGGTTGATGAAGGAATTTCTTTTAATAAATCTTCAAAAGAATTTACACCAATTCTTTGAAGCATTTCATTTAATTCATTATTTGTATTTGGAACAAATGACATTGTTTACCTAAAAATTATATTTTGAGAAGTACAAAATTACAAAAGTTGTCAAATTTGTGAAACAAGTTTATAAAAAATTTCTGAAATATCTAAAAAATATAATGATTGTTGAAAGTTTTTTTCGAATATTTACATATTTTTTATTAATATTGTAATTTATAAATAGTTAAATAACTAAAATAGTATATTAACAAAATAAGAGGTTTTGTAACATATTGACAATCAAAGAGTTAATGCAATTGTGAAATATTTTAAAAAATTTCCTAAAAAAAACAGGGATTTTTTATATATTATATAATAAAAAGTTATCAACAAACTTATATTTTTTTTTGAAAAAAAAACAAAAAAATTTGTAACAAATTAGACTTTGAGTTGTTTTATAGTTATAGAAACTGAAAAAAATGAAATTAACTGTATTAATATTTAAATTTTAGGTGTAAAATGAGTAATAACAACACTTTAAAGAATTTTCTAAAATGGCAATTAGTTCTTGTATTCTTACTAGGAATGCTAATGCCAAAGGTTTCGTTTGCTCAAAATCCGCTCCCAGAGGGATATTGCGAACCTCAGAAACCACAACCAACCTGGCCGACAACATATTATTATTGTTACCCGGCTTATTATCCTGTTATGTATGGTTATGACCCATACTACGGCTCGAGAATTGTTGATGTGAAAATCACAAAAACAGACGGCGAAGTAGTTATGGATAATCCTACATCAACATCACAGTACAATAAATACAATACTGTGGATTGTTTTGAGTTCTTTAATGATCCCGCAAAGATTATTCAAGTAGCTCCAGGGGAAACATATAATTTCACCACTACAATCCAACATATTTATGGATTTCAATCTTATAATTGTACAACATATTACTTTACTCAAAGATTATTTATTGACTGGAATTTAGATGCTGATTTCGTTGACTCAGGTGAATGGATAAATGGACCCACAGGACCTAATCCTTCTCCTGCATGGCGTAACTATACTGCTTCATGGGCACCAACAGGCTGCCCAACATTAAAAACATATACTTATCAAATAAAAATTCCTGAAACATTAGAACCTGGTTTTACAAGAATCCGATTCATGACTTCTTACTATTATCCCTATGTTGATGCTCCTTCAACTACTTATTCAGATTTTTCAGGTGCAAATCCATGTCATAATGCTTATTGGTATAATTATGCAGAACCTCCATATAACTATGGCTACGGTTACAAATATTCTTATGGCGAAACAGAAGATTATATTATGGAATTCCAATTACCAATAAAAGAAATGTTTCCTTCAGATAAAGAACCCTACGATTTACTTCGTGCAGGTGTTTACTATGATGATACAAATGGAAATGAAAAACCTTGGGTAACATTTTATGGAGCTCAAGCTTCAGGCGTACAAATGCAGTATGAAATTTACGGACCATTACCAGCTACTGATGTAGTTTACAAAGCTTATGACCCTAACACAAGCAATCCATGGATTGAACTAGCCGGTCTTGATAATATTCATATGAGTAATTCATCCGGTTTATTCTCAGTTGGTGGAAATGGTACATTTTATTCAACCATCGGCGGTGAATATATGGTGAAAGCAACTGTAAGGAAACCTGGTACTACAGATAAAATTTTATATAAAAAATTCACTGTTTCCTGGCCTGAAGATTTAAGCGTTTTCCGTATTATTTCTCCTAGAGCTGCCGGTACTCCTGATTATTTCCAATATCCAAGAGATAATCCAATAGCTCTAACTGCTGAATTCCAAAATGTTGGTGAATTCGATATTACTAAATTCAAAGCAATTTTTGAAATTTACGATACTGATGGTTCGTTAATGCATGTTTATTCAAAAATCTACGATGTAGCTGATGGAAATCCTGCTCTCAAAAGAGGCGATAAAACCATCGTTATTTTAGATAATTCTTTCATTACTAGTAATGTTGGATTTTATAAAGTTGTATGCAAAGGTGAACTACTCAGCGGCGATGACTATTATATGTTTAATAATGTTTCCCGCAGAACAACAGAAGAACCATTATTCGCTTCGGTTCAATTCGAATTCCAAGCTGGTGCAGAAGATATAACCTTCCCTAAGACTTCATCCGAAGTAATTGCTTATCGTCCTTTCCGCCCAATCGGTTATTTGGCAAATAAAGGTTTGAACGATATCAGTGATGTTCTTTGTACTTTCCAATATTATCTTAAGAGTAATCCAAGCATTGGAGGTACTAAGGAAGTACTTGTAAAAGAAGTTGCATCAGGATTAAACAATAATAAGAAATACGCAATTTTCCCAAGTGTAACTCTTACTGAACCAGGTGAGTATCATTGTGTGTTTACAGTAAATCTTGATGGTGATGGTGATCCTAGTGATGACGTAATGGAAGGTGACTTCACAGTTGTTTCCGGTATGAGCGGTACTTATACAATCGGTAAATTAAATTCAGGAAGTCCACGTAATTACGGCTCAATAGATGAAGCTACTTCAGCTCTATACTTAAAAGGTTTGAGCGGTAATGTAACATTCGAATTTACTGACTCTCAATATGATGTTTATTCTCCATTCCTCGGTGAAGCTGCTTGGGATTTATCCAGTGCAATTCTTGGTTTGGGTTATGATGAACAAAAAGATGAATATCATACATTAACATTCCGCCCTAGTGCAGATATGGCTGCATCAGAAAACACCGTTGCTATTAACTTACATTCCCAAAACGGTAAAGGTATCGTGTTTGGTCAATCAAGTTCAAACGTAAATGCATTTGCAATTATCAATCAGGATATTGAACATGAATTGAAAGGACCTTTTGTAAATAGCGGTGGATATATTACTTTCGATGGTGGTAATAATAAATCTTTGAATTTCACAATTTACAGTTTAACTAATGACCATGCTTCAGTATTCTACTTAGGTCGTGGTTCTTCAAATATCACAATCAAGAACTGTTTGATTAATAATGGAACAGATGCTACATTCAACAAAGCATATATTCCAAGAGTTGGTTATAATGTTGCAGATGGTTTCAAATTCCAGGATGATATTTATACTGATGTTAATGGTATGCATACATATAGCGCAGGTATTGTAAACCGTGCTTCAATTTCGTACGATGCTCAAGAAAAACAATGGGGCGTACTTGCTGAAACCAACCATAATAATACCATTGAAGGTAACGTTATCAAAAACTTTGGTATTGGTATTATGAGTATGGGTATTGGTGCAAATCTGAATAGTCAAAATATATTCTATAAATTCTTCAACTCAAACAATGTTATTAAAAATAATGAAATCAGCAGAATTGCTTATGCTGGTATTTTCGTTGGTTTCGAAGACAATACAGAAGTAAGCTACAATAACATTTACAAAGTAGAAGGCAGTGTTGAAGGATATGGTATCCTTGCCGGTTATAATGGTGAAGGTAGTTATTTTGGTTACAATAATACTAATTTGACAATTGCCGGAAATCAGATTTATAATATTAATGCAAATTACCAAACAATGGGTATTGCTGTTGATCAGTCATTAATATCGCTTGCAAATTCTGATGCAACAGACTTTAAAATGCCAGATGGTTCAGATAATATCAATATTAATAGTAATGCAATTTGGGATATTAATGCAAATCAAGCAAGTACTATTCTTTGCGGTATCTATTGTGGAACTGAACGTAGTGACTTATTTACAACTCCGGTACATCCAAATTACAATATTGACAATGCTACCATTGCAAATAATACTGTAATAATTAATAATGATGAATTTTCAAATTCACAACCTTTGGCATGTATAGGAATTCAAAATACTAATAATTTGACTTTTGCAAATAATGCATTAGCTAATTTGGATGAAGACAATACCAGCGGTATTAATGCATTAGTATTTTATGAAGGATCAGAAGTTCGCACAAACTCTAACTTAGTAATGGATAACAATGCATACTATACTATTGAAGGTGTAGAAGTTGTTCGCTTCATTGAAACAGACCTTTCATCCAATATCCTTGAATTTGGTCAATACAATGAATTTGCTACTTTAGACCAATGGAAACTTTGGACCGGCCGAGATATAACATCAAGCTTTGGTTATAACTTTGTTAATGACTTAGTATTCCAAGGTGCTGATCCAATGTTTGTATCCATGAAAACTAATCCTCAGCCAAAAGGTTCCGTTCTCAATAATCGTGGTAAGATTCTTAGTAATGTGACTAATGACATTTATCATAATGTTAGAGGTCAAAGTAATCAATATTATGATATTGGTGCAATTGAATTCAGTGGTCAGCCTTATATTAAGGATGTTGAACCATTTGGATTAATTAAAACAAATGTTAAGAAAAACACAGCACCGCAAGACTTCTCTGATGGATATTATGAAATGATTGACGAAATCACTAATTTCCAGGCAAGAGTTTATAATGGTGGTATAAATACACAGTCACAAATTCCAGTAACAATTTCTATTTCTGTTGAAAATCCTGATGGTACTTTCAGCGGTTATATTAATGATACTAAATTTATACCTACATTGGCATCTTCAAGTTTTGCTGATGTTGATTTTGAATTGGCAGATGGCGTAGGTAATGAATTTGCTCCTAAGAGTTATTATGAAATTAATGCAGCACGTTCAGCACAAGGTCTTTCAACATTCTCAATTCCTTCTCAATTTATGCCAATGTATGCTAATGTAACTCCGCTTTACAAAGTAGAAGTTTCAACTCCATTGGATGAAAATAACAACAATAATACTAAGACTTATTACTTCAGATATTATGTAAGCAGAAGTCCAATTGACTTGATGACAATCGGTGGAAGTGATTTGACAGATATTTCTGAAAATGCCGGTATCAATGAAATTGCTACAAAAGAAAACTTGAATAAATTGAATTATGCACTCAAAGATTTAGGCTGGTACAATGACTATAGTGAAGGTAGATTCGATGTTGATTACATGTATTTCCCGGGATGGATGCCACAAGCACTCAACTTTAACCATTATACATCTGTAATTTGGTCAGATCAAGACTTCGAACAATCTAGCAACAACTTAACAATTTATCAAGTTAATGCTCTCGGCAGATTCCTAGAAGAAGGTAACAATGGTGGTAAGAGAAATCTTATTATGGCATCTCAGGAAATTGCAAGATTAAACCGTCTTGGTTATGGTCAGACATTCCTGAATGATTACTTCAAGTTGAATAATAATTATCCATCAAATCCATTTGGTATTAATGGTGATTATAATAACAACACAATTAAAGGTGTTGACATTGCTAAGAATTACATCTTTACTATCAAATCAACAGATATCACTGGTGATGATTATCCAAAACCAGGTCTTTTGATGTTCAAAAATGAGACACCTGGTCAAACATTTATAGGTCATATTTATACAAAACTTGAACAAGGTAAAAATGGCGAAAATGATACTGAACCATATCCAAATAGTGAAAGAATTATGAGTGTTGCTACTAGTAACATTGCTTATAATGCTGTTTATCTTGGTGTGGATTGGCGTCACTTTGGTGATATTATTTCCGTTGTTCGTGGTGTTAGTGACTTTATTGAATATCACGGAGGTAATTTATTACCTGTTGAATTGCTCAGCTTCAATCCTGAAGTTGCAGGTAAGAGAGTTGATATTAACTGGTCAACTTCTTCTGAAACTAATTTAGCTACATTTGAAATTGAAAAAGCTAATGGAACAAATACTGATTTCCGCACTATCGAAAAAATTCCTGCAAAAGGTAATAGCGTAGATGTTGTGAAATATGGTCCTGTTCAAGATTTGAATGTTGAATATGGTCAATCTTATTCATATCGCCTGAAAATGACTGATAAAGACGGTTCTGTAAATTACAGTGATGTTAAAACAGTTGAAATTCGTGGCGAAGTTGGCTTTATCAACTTGAGCGATTTCACTCCAAGTCCTGCTTCTACTACAGCTAAAGCTGAATTAGTATTAGGTAATGAAATGCAGGTTCAAATTGCACTTTATGATATGAGCGGAAGATTAATAAACACCTTGATGTCAGGCAATCAAATTGCCGGTACTCAGGATGTGTTAATTGACGTGAAATCATTAACAAGTGGTACTTACACTATCATCCTCACTGCAGGTGATGTTGTAATTACAAAGAACTTCCAAGTAGTCAAATAATTGATTACTTTTCTATAAAAAAAGGCTGTCCAAATTGGACAGCCTTTTTTTGTTTTTTAAAATTATTCTACAATAACTTTTTGGATTTATGCATTAAAGGATTTAATAACTCCTGGAAATACTGAGACTGTTCAAAATCAATGTCATCAATAATTGTAATATCAAGTAATTTTTCCTTCCGGATTCCTGTACGATTATAATTTATCGAACTCAATGAGGCATTCCAACCCTCAGCCCATAGTAGAAAATCATCTTTCATTTCATTGTTTGCATGCATTAGTATTAAGAAATCAATATCTGAATCGGGCATTGCATTTTCGTAGAAAACACTTCCTGTGAGATAAACTCCTTCAATATTAAACTTAGATGCATTAATTGTATTCACAAAAGCTTCTGCCATCCTTAATCTCCATGTTTGCGATTCTGCAAGATTAATAATATTTGAATTTGAAGATGTGGATTCTTCAACAATATCCTGGCTTAAAAAAGCAACAGCTTGTTCTTCATCAGAATTCATTAAAATTCTCAAGATTCTTCCATACGAAATTTCCCGAATATTAATTACTTTCAATATGTGAGAAATATGCGAATATTGTTCCAGAAATCTTTCTAAAGTATTTGGTGCTTTTTCAAAAAATTCATAATTATAATTAACAGATGAATCTTCAGGATATAGTGGTAAGTAAAAGATATTGGATTCGACTAAATCTTGGAAAAAATGAGTCCCAAAAGAAAGTTCCGGAACATAACCGTTTTTGTTCTGGGCAATTTCAATCAACATTGCAGTATTATTAATATCAGAATATGCTACTTTCACACCGAGACGAATATCATCTCTCGTACCCCATCTTCCTGGTCCCATAAGCACGAAAGTCTTTTTGGGCAGTATTCTGTTTAAATATCCAATTGCCCTTGCGACATCCTCTAATTCACTCAAATAAGAGGATTCTCCGTATTTTTTGGGGTCAACATAAACAATATATGCAATATTTGGTACAATTGCATTTGAAACATGTTTACGAGCTGTAAAAAGTATATCATCGGCTGGAATATTTTTAGGTATTGGTTCAGGTTTAGTATCTATTCCAAAATAACTTTGCTGACGACATTGAAGCAAATATAAATTAGATCCATCGCAAGCAAATTCAATATCTACAGGTACCTGAAAATAACTCTTTAAAGCCGTTAATAATGTACCGATTTGGCTGATATATTTAGTTCTGTTTATAAGATTATTAAAAGTTACAATGATATCGTCTCTTTTTGTATCAATTCCTAATCCGACAGGTGCCTTAATATTCATAGGTTCTATAATCGAAAAAACTTCATTAATTAATGGGAAATTTGTTCCGATTTCTTCAATTAAAGAACTAATTTCAACTGTTTCAAAGGTATTTGATTCCAAGTTTATTAA
>Ga0154569_116_pt1 | contig 37183 bp, 25 predicted proteins | sample RifGroF2_FD_115998 | JGI IMG/M metagenome (GOLD analysis project Ga0154569, IMG submission 115998) | Ignavibacteria bacterium GWF2_33_9
AATATTTCTTTGAACAATAATTATAATAAAGAATTTAAATATCTATATAAGATAATTGATATAGAAAGAGGTCAAATATATATCTTAGGTTCAAGTTCAAATAAAAATTTTAAAGTTCCGAAATACTTTATCAAACCTAGTAGAAAATTAAGATTACAAGTTGAAGTATCAAATCAGGATACAATTTTTAATCTTTTTTCTAATAATTTTTTTTATATTCTTAACGATTTAGTAGTTAACCAATCACAGAACAATATTAATTCAAACAACACAAATAATATTTTGATATATCCAATTCCATTTAAGAATTATGTTACCTTAAATATTGGAAATTTTACAAATATTTCTAAATTTCAAATTTATGATTTATTAGGAAATGAAGTTTTATCTTATAAAGTTATAGATTGTTCCTGTAAGTTATTTTCAATTAAAACTGATTTTTTGCGTTCTGGTTACTATCTATTTGTTGTTGATGATATAAACGGTGTTAAGTTTTCATTTAATATTTTCAAACAGTAATTTTTTAAATTCATAAAGGTATTGGAATGAAAAAATCGTTTTTGTTATTGTTGTTTTCATTGCTTTTTATGTCGTGTGGTGAATATTCAGAGGAGCCATATTCATTCAAAGCTAATTTCTTAGGCACTTATTATGGTGATGTTAAACTACATATATCTGATTCGAATCATTATATGTACTTTGGATATGAGAGCGGTAGATATGCTGTACTTAAAAATAATTCAAATTTGGAGTATCCTGATTTACCTCCAAGAACAATAATTTGTGATATTTATAAGCATGACACTACAAAATGGTTTAATCATATTCTCAGAGCATTAAGTCGTTATGAATATGATGAAATAACGAATTATTATTGGGATCATGATGATTTGAATAAAAACAAAGATACTGTGATACAAAGCATTACATTATATGAATGTGAAGAAGATTCAATAAGTATTATTATTTGCTATAAAGCAAAAAGTATGAGTTTTGGATATATTTTTTACGGTGCAAAAGTAAAAGAAAAATAATTGATATAATTAATGTGAAAAAGCAGAATATTACATATAATTTTAAGACTTTGTCTAATAAGTATCAATAAACAATTTGCATTCGCTCATTATTAATGGGTACACTCAGTTCATACATCACTGGGTGTACCTTTTGATTTGAAAAAATGTCAACGCCCTGCCGCCGGGAGTATATTTTGTGAGAATTGTGGACGTGGTGCAGAAATTTGTGAAGATGTGATGATAGTGAACGGAAAAGGGGACGAAGTCCCTGGCATTTCGACACTCAGGTAGAAATCTGGGCTATTTTGTATGTGACCTCTCCCTAAATCCCTCTCCTTAAAGAGAGGAACTTTTATTTTATGTCATTCCGACTCGCAGGGTGAAATCCAGAAATATAGCCCACGATTTTAATCATGGGAAAAGGAAAGCAACACACCCCCTCGCCCCCTCTTGTTTGAGGGGAAAAGAAATCACGAAGTGGTTCAATAAATAATCAGTTCAAAATAAAAGGAAATTTGTAATTTTGTGAATATTTTTGACTTTGATTTATTCAATTAAAAATAAGGATTTAAATGAAAACAAATAATCCCTTGCAAATATGCCTTTGGTTCGATAATCAGGCAGAAGAAGCAGTTAACTTTTACTCTTCTCTTTTTCCGAATTCGAAAATTGGAAAAATTGCTCGTTACACTTCCGAAGGAAAGGAAATTCACGGACAGGACGAAGGTAAAGTAATGACAATAGATTTCGAATTGAACGGAATGAAGTTCATTGCTCTAAATGGTGGTCCAATATTCAAATTCAATGAGTCAATGTCCATTTGTGTGATGTGCGATACTCAGGAGGAAATTGACTATTACTGGTCTGAGCTTACTAAAGAAGGTGCTGAAAGTTATTGCGGCTGGTTGAAGGATAAATTCGGAGTATCCTGGCAGATTGCTCCAAATGTATTGAGCAATATGCTTTCTGATGAGAATCCGAGGAAAGTTCAAACAGTTACAGCTGCTTTTATGCAGGTTCGTAAGTTTGTCATTGCAGATTTATGGACGGCATTTAATTCAGTGAAATAGTTTTCAAACTATGTATTACTAAGGAATCTCAACAATTCACCAAATTTATATATCAAAAAAGGGGCTCATTGCCCCTTCTCTAATATTGTACATCCTATTTTACTTCAAATCGAAACGGTCTGCATCCATAACTTTCACCCATGCCTTCACAAAATCCTCAACAAATTTTTCTTTATTGTCATCTTGGGCATAAAACTCAGAATAAGCACGAAGAATGGAATTAGAGCCAAATATTAAGTCAACTCTAGTTGCTGTCCATTTCGTCTGATTAGTTTTTCTGTCAACAATGTGATAAAGATTTTCGGAAACAGGTTTCCAATAATAATTCATATCAGTAAGATTAACAAAGAAATCATTGGTTAGAATTCCTTCTTTATCTGTGAATACACCGTGTTTAGTATTTCCGTGATTTGTGCCTAAGACTCTCATTCCACCAATCAGAACAGTCATTTCAGGAGCAGTTAAACCCATAAGCTGAGTTCTGTCGAGTAGAAGTTCTTCCGGGTCCACAATGTAATCTTTTTTCTGCCAGTTTCTATAGCCATCGTGAATTGGTTCGAGTACTTCGAAAGATTCTGTGTCGGTCATTTCCTGAACAGCATCGCCTCTTCCGGGATTGAACGGGACTTTAATATTTACTCCTGCATCATTTGCAGCTTTTTCGATTGCAGCGCTTCCACCTAAAACAATCAAATCTGCAAGACTTACTCTATTAGCGAATTCTAATTGAATTTCGATTAGTTTATTCAAGACCTTCTCAAGTCTTTTAGGTTCATTGCCTTCCCAATTCTTTTGCGGATTTAGTCTTATTCTCGCTCCATTAGCGCCACCTCTGAAATCAGAAGCTCTAAAAGTTCTTGCACTGTCCCATGCAGTATTTATAAGTTCAGTTTGGCTTAATCCACAATTAAGAATTTTAGATTTTAATACTTCAATTTCAGATTGAGAAAGATTATTATCCGATGTTGGAATAGGATCTTGCCAGATTAAATCTTCTGCGGGTACATCAGGACCAAGATAACGGCTTTTCGGACCTAAATCTCTATGAGTTAATTTAAACCAGGCTCTTGCAAAAACCTGAGCAAAATATTCAGGATCTTTGTAGAATCGTTCGGATAACTTGCGATATTCAGGATCTATTTTGAGAGCCATATCGGCGTCTGTCATCATTGGATTCCTACGAACCCCCGGGACATGAGCATCAAAAGGTTTATCCTCATCTTTGATGTTCACAGGCTCCCACTGGTTTGCACCGGCAGGACTTTTGGTGAGTTCCCAGTCATAAGTGAAAAGCAGGTGGAAATAAGTATTATTCCACTTATTCGGATGAGTAGTCCAGGCACCTTCTAATCCACTGGAGACTGTATCTTCTGCATTACCCTTGCCTTTGGGATTCATCCACCCAAAACCCTGATGTTCAATTGGTGCACCTTCGGGGCTAGCATCTAAAATTGAAGCATCTCCATTCCCGTGAGCTTTCCCAACAGTGTGTCCTCCGGCTGTTAATGCAACTGTCTCCTCATCGTTCATAGCCATACGCTTAAATGTAGTTCTCATATCCTGTGCAGTTTTCAATGGGTCAGGATTTCCATCAACACCTTCAGGATTAACATAAATTAAACCCATTTGTACAGCAGCTAAAGGATTTTCCAGCGATTCACTGTCGGAATCTGATGAGTATCTGGATTTTGCAAGCCATTCTTTTTCTTCGCCCCAATAAATATCTTTCTCGGGATGCCAAATATCTTCTCTGCCACCGGCAAAACCAAATGTTTTAAATCCCATAGATTCATAAGCCATATTTCCTGCAAGGATGAATAAATCCGCCCAAGAGATTTTATTGCCGTATTTTTTCTTTATCGGCCAAAGAATCCTTCGGGCTTTGTCGAGATTAACATTATCGGGCCAACTATTTAGTGGTGCAAAGCGCTGATTCCCTGTATTGCTTCCTCCTCTACCATCAGCCGTGCGGTATGTTCCGGCACTGTGCCATGCCATTCTTATCATTAATCCACCGTAATGACCCCAATCGGCAGGCCACCACTGCTGACTTTCAACCATTAGTTTTTTCAAATCATTTTTCAGACCATCATAGTCGAGTTTTTGAAATTCCTTCCGATAATTAAAATCTTTTCCTAATGGATTAGTCTTCGTATCATGCTGATGTAATATGTCCAAATTAAGTGCATTGGGCCACCAACTCATTACGTTTTTATTAGTATCTGTATTTGCACCGTGGGTTACCGGGCATTTCTCTTGTTGTAAATTTTCCATAATAACCTTGTGTTTAAGTAAATGATATTTTTTTTCAATTTATTTTTATATAAAATTTTATATAAAAGAATCTTAAATTGTTATTAATTTTAGAGAAATTAACATACTTGTTATTACGAATTAATACAATATTATTGAATTAATATACACATCTATTTTAAAATGTACTAATTAGTGAAGATACCTAAAATTATTTTTATTTACTAATCGTAATTCATTCATACAATTAATATTTTGTGCGTTCCTACAAATAAGTATTAGTAAGTATTAAATAAATAAGCATGCAAAAGAAAAACATAATTAAGAATAAGACCCGTGCAATTCCTCAAAATGCGTAATTTTGTTATTATGAAAATTCCACAAATCAATATAAATGATTATAATTATTATCTCCCATCTGAACGAATTGCACAATTTCCACTTCAGGAGCGGGATAACAGTAAATTGCTCTTTGCAGATTGCAGTTCCAAGAGTATTGAGCATTACTATTTTCGTGATATTCCGGGAATAATTCCTTCGGAATCGCTTCTGATAAGGAATGATACCAAAGTATTTCCTGCCAGGCTTTACGTGCTGAAGCCAACAGGCGGGAATGTGGAAATATTGATTGAATCTCCTGTTTCGCACTTGGAACCACAAATTGCACTGAAAGAACAAGGTCCGCAAAGCTGGCTTTGTACAGTACGGGGTAAGCATTTGCATGAGGGACTGGATTTGCGGGGTGATTTTTTTTCAGATAAATACGGCAAGCTCATTCTCAATGCAAAAATCCTGGAAGTAAAGGAAGGCAAGCGTGTAATAGAATTTACTTGGGAACCGGGGAATCTTGCTTTCGCTGATTTTTTAGATATAATAGGGAAAGTGCCACTGCCGCCATATATTCACAGGGTTGCATTAGAATCGGATACAAATACATATCAAACTGTGTTTGCTAAAGTGGAAGGTTCAATTGCTGCCCCAACAGCAGGTTTGCACTTTACTCCCAATGTTGCTGAAAATCTTGCTGAAAAAGGTATTCAAACGATTGATATAACGCTGCATGTGGGGTCGGGTACATTTGCACCAATGAAAAGCGATAATGTGGAAGGACATTCCATGCACTACGAGCAATTTTCCGTAAATTTAGCTAAACTCGAAATACTGCATAAGTATTTGAATGATAACAAATTATCTGAAATAAAAAGAAGGATAATTAGCACAGGAACGACTACTACACGAACGCTTGAAACATTGTACTGGCTAGGGATGAAGGTTCATCTGGGTAAAACAAAAAATCTGAATGATTTCCGGCAGTGGGATTGGGCAGAACTTAATGATGAAAACTTACTCAACCCGGCTGATGCAATAGAGGAATTTGCTAATTATTTACATAAGTTAAATATTAAAAATTTCCAGGGAGAAACAAGTATGTTCATTGTTCCGGGATATGATTTTAAGATTATTAATGGATTAATCACAAACTTTCACCTGCCGAAGAGCACTCTGCTGCTTCTGATTGCATCATTTGCAGGAAGTGATTTCTATAAAAAAATATATACATCCGCACTGGAAAATGATTACAGATTTCTAAGTTATGGCGATAGTTCCATATTATTCAGATGATAGAAAAGGAATAAATATTAAATATCTCTTGTAGTTAATTTGTTTATCCCTTTTCTCGTTAATTCAATTATTTTCTTACTTAATTTATAATTTCACTAAATATAATTTGTGAATAGAGATTAGAAATCGTCTTGTAATATTCTAATTCATTTATTAGAATATTATCTAATATCTCATAATATAATTGATTGTCTAAATAATACTGTGTTAATGAGATATGTCCAAGTTTGTATGATTTTTCATTTAATTCGAGTTGCGAAAAATCAATTAATTCTTTTTGTTCGTCCATCGATTTTTTCAATTCAATAGATTTTTCGAAGAGTATTTTCTTTTTAATAGATAATCCTGACAAATAGGATTGTTTGTTTAAATTAATGAAATTAATATCACTCAATGCCTTAGGAACTTTGTTTGAGTTTTCAAAAAGAGGGATTGACATCTGAAGTTGAATTCCTCTATATTCAAATTCAGGTTCATTTTCATAGCGATAACCTATATCAAAATTCGGCAGCCAACCACTTTTGGCCAAACTTAATTTTTTATCAAATAATTTCTCTTCATAGATTAATGTATTTAAATAATTATCTAAATCTTTAATTTTGAGAAATAATGAATCGAAGTTAGAAATAAGTTCAACTTGGAAATATTCGTTTAGATTTATTTCAAATGATTCGCCTCCATTTAAATTTATCAATTCGAATTTGAAAGAGCGTAAATTTAATTTCGCAATATTTAACTTGGTTTTATCAACCGAATAAGAAGATTTTACCTTATTTAATTCTAAAATACCAACATCTCCTGCATCAAATCTTGTTTGAATTGTATTTAACATATTTTCAGAAGAAATACTCCTTTGTTCTAACTCTGCCACCAGTTTAGTTTGATAAATATAGTTCATCAAAATATCCTGTGCATTTTCAAAAACTTGGAGCATTAATTCTTTGAATTTATTTTCATAATATTTTATTTGGTAAGAAGCTATATCAGATTTTAGAAAATAAATACTAGGGAATTCAAATGGTTGAGAAATTGTTAATTCTTGTTTATTACCGGGAATGAGACCAATTCCAGATAAATATGAATATTCAATAGATGGATTTTGGGGTAATAAACCGGTTTTGCTTTCAAATTTAATTGAGTTTAATTGCTCTCTGTAAGCTTTAATTTCCAGATTATTTTTAATAATATTTCTCAGAATATCATTATAAGATTGAGAGAAGGCAATATTAAATGAAATTAGAATTAAAAATATATATTTGATCATGATATTTTCCTATTTAATATTCTACTTTTTTGAGTAATATAATATACAATTGGTAGTACGATTAAGTTCAAAAATGTGGAACTAAACAGTCCTCCAAGGATAACTTCAGCCATCGGACTTTGAATCTCATTTCCGGGCTTATCACCTGCCAGAACTAATGGAACCAACGCTAATGCAGCAGTGAGAGCAGTCATCAATACGGGATTTAGTCTATCCAAAGAGCCTTGAATAATTGCATCTTTTAATGCTAATCCATCGTCTATGAGTTTGTCATAGCGTGAAACCATTAAAATACCATTTCTGGTAGCTATCCCAAAAAGAGTTATAAATCCAATTAAAGATGGTATGCTTATGATTGAGGATGAGAACCAAATAATAATAATTCCACCAATCAAAGCTAATGGTAAATTTATTAAAATTACTCCAGCAGTAAGATAATTCTTGAATTCCTGATAGAGAATAAAGAAAATTAAAAGAATGGAAACAATTGAAACTAAGATTATAATTCTAGAAGCATTTTCCTCACTTTCGAATTGACCTCCATATTCCACATAATAATTATCAGGCAGCTCTATTTTAGTATTAACTACCGATTTAATTTCGTTAACAGCACTCCGTACATCCCTATCTGCAACATTTGCAGAAATAATAATTCTTCTTTTTACATTTTCACGGTTTATTACATTAAGTCCTTTTGCAGAACGAATCTCGGCAATATCTCCTAATTTAATTATTTCTCCCTCTCTGGTATCTACCGGAACATTTTTCAAAGTTAGATAATCATCTCTATATTCTTTTTTTAACCTTAAGAGCAAATCGAAAGATTTTTCGTTTTCAAACACATTTCCAATAATTTCGCCTCCTAAAGCAGTATTGATGATTTCATTAAAATGACCAAGAGAAATTCCATATCTGTTTAGAACTTCACGTTTAGGAATAATGTGAATTTGAGGTACCGACATGATTTGTTCAACACTCAGGTCTGCAACACCATCTATTTCAGAAATTTCAGTATTGATTTTGTTCGCAATTGAATACATCAAGTCCAGATTCGTGCCAAAAAGTTTAATAGCTATGCTTGTTTTCACACCGGAAATAATATGATCTATTCTATGACTGATTGGTTGACCAATATTGAAAACGATGCCTGTTATTGATGATAATTTACTCCTCACGTCTTTCAGAAATTCCTTTCTGGATCTGTTGGTTAATTTAAATGGGGTTTCAATTTCAGAGATACTGGAGCCGAAGGAATGTTCAGAAAGTTCTGCCCTTCCGGTTTTTCGGGCTGTAGAGATAACTTCCGGAATGGATAAGAGTGCTCTTTCTGTTTGAACGCCAATTTTATCAGATTCTTCTAGTGAAATACCGGGTGTAGTAGCAACATTAATTGTTAGCGAGCCTTCGTTGAAAACCGGTAGAAAATTTCTTCCGAGAAATTTAATTGAAATTAATGAACCTATTAATATTATTGCAACAGTAACGATAATTTTCTTTCGATGCGAAAATGATAAAGAGAGTACTTTCAAATAAACTTTCTTAAGAAAAGTGATTAAGAAATTATCGCTTTTTTGCCTGCCAAGTAGTTTTTTGTCGGTTAATAAATAACTGCATAATACGGGAGTAATCGTAATCGAAACAATTAATGAGGCAAATAATGAAATCACAAATGAAACACCAAGAGGTTGCAGCATTCTGCCTTCCACACCACTAAGGAAGAATAATGGCAGAAAAGCAATAATAATAATGAACGTTGCTTTAATTATGGATGCCCTAATTTCCATTGATGCATCATAAACTACTTTGAAAGTGCTTTGTTTGAGTGAATCAGGTAAATAATAATTTTCTTTTAATCTCTTGAATACATTTTCCACATCAATAATTGCATCATCCACAAGAGAACCAATTGCTATGGCCATTCCGCCCAAACTCATAGTATTTATACTAAGTCCAAAGATTTTCATTATAATTATTGTAGTCAGTAATGAAAGTGGTATGGAGATAATAGAAATAATTGTTGTCCTAAAGCTCATTAAGAAAATGAATAGAATAATTATTACAAATATTGCACCTTCTAATAAAGCATTCTGGACATTGTCAATTGATGTGTTAATAAAATTGGCTTGATGAAAAGGTTCTGTCTTGAATTTAATATTTCCGGGTAAATTCTTTGAAAGATCTTGAATATTAGCAGTAATTTTTTTAGTTAAATCAATTGTGCTTACTCCTGATTGCTTTGTAACAGTAATTATAACTGCAGGTTTTTCATTATACGATGCTTTGTTTAAGCTCTGAGCAGGCATGATTTGGACTTCTGCAATGTCCTTTAACCTAACAGGAAATCCATCAATCATTTTAATAACACTCAGGGCAATTTCTTCGGGATTTGTAGTTCTCGATAGACCTCTTATGATATATTCATTTCCGAATTGATTGAAAAATCCTCCATTAGAATTTACATTCATATTTTTGCAAGCTTCAAGTATATCATCAACAGAAATTCCATAAGTTTGCATTTTCTGGGCATCAATTAATATCTGAAATTGCTTTTCATCACCGCCCATAACGGAAACTTGTGCAACTCCTCCCAAAGCAAGTAATCTTGGTTTCACATTCCAATCTGCAATTGTACGTAAATCCATTTGCGAAAGGGAATCCGATGTCATGGCAAATACGAATATTTCTCCAAGCAAGGATGTTTGTGGTGCAAGTATTGGTGCAGATGTACCTTCGGGTAATTTACCGGAGATCTGCGATAATTTTTCGGTAACGATCTGCCTGTCTCTGAATACATCTGTTCCCCAGTCAAATTCTACCCAAACAATAGAAAATCCCATTGTAGAATTTGATCTTACTCTACGCACACCCGGTGAACCATTCATGACAGTTTCTATCTGAAAGGTTATCATTTTTTCAACTTCTTCTGGGGCCATACCTTGGGCTTCTGTCATTACTACAACGGTAGGTGCACTCAAATCAGGGAAAATATCTACGTCCATGTTTGAAGAAATTACTATACCGCTAATCATTACTATTATCCCGAAGATCAATACAGGAATTTTATTTGTTAATGAGAAATTTAAAATTTTATTTAGCATCATTTTTCCCTATATTAATGAACATGAGAGTGTGAAGGTAATTCTGAGTTTTTCGATGCAAGCATAACTTTATAAGTACCCTTGCTCACAATTACATCGTTAAGAGCAATACCGGATTCAATTTTATAGTTTACGCCGTCAAAGCCTGAAATTTCCACTTCTCTTTTTTCAAATAATTCTCCATTTTTCTGAAGAAAGACATAAAAATGTCCTTGATCTTCCCAAATTGAGGATTTTGGTACAAGAAGTGAATTAGTATTAATTTTCCCTTTTAAATATGCAGTTAAAATTGTATTTGGGGTTATTCCAAATTTATTTTCTATTTCAAAATACAAGCTTACATATGTGGATGCATTATAGACAGGTCCTCCGGTAATTTTGGCTTTTAATTCCTGTAAATTATATACTTTATTTCCTATTTCGAAGTTAGCATTACTCACAAAAGCCAATTCCAAATATTCATCATTTGGAATGTCCACTCGAATAAATAATTTGTTATTATTAGTCAGAATTGCCAGGGGAGTGCCTGCTTCTACAAATTGACCTTCATTAACCAAAACTTTTTTTATAAATCCTGACTTAGGGGCATTGACAGATATTTTGCCCCCTTTTATCAATTGGGAGAGTTTATTATATTCAGCAGTTGACTTTTCCAATTCAGTTTTGGCATTTAGGTATTCACTTTCTGAAACAATTTTTGATTCGTACAATTTTGAAATTCTATCAAAGTCTTTAATATTTTTATCCATATCAGATTTTGCATTTGCGAATTTGACTTGAAAATTATCATCTCTTGTACTATTGGCTGAAATTTTGAAAAGCTGCTCACCTGCTTTTATTTTTTTGCCGGGTATAGTAGAATTTGAATTAATACTCAAAATTCCTGAAGCGGTAGAATTGATATATATCTCCTCTGATGTTGGCAATTCTGTTATTCCGGTTGCCTTATAGGATTCTGCAAAATGATGCAAGGTAACTTTGGTGAGAGCAAAATCAATTTTCCATGCTTCTTCTTTCAAGAAGGTAATTCCATCTTCCGCAGGCAAAGTATGATGTTTTGCTTCTGATTCGGATGCAAAACATTGTTGTGAAGCCACTTTAATGGTATCGCTAAATTCTCCATTTTCATAAATAAAGGCAATATTTACAGCCCCAGATTTTTTCGGAGTATATGAGGCAAGAAAAATTCCGGCTCTAGCGATAGAATCAACATATATTTCTGAATTTAAATCGCCTGATAAAACAATCCTGAGAGCTCCTTTTGTAATTGCTTTGAAATCACTCAATTTTGTAAAATGTACCACAAATTCACTTTCTTTATTTATGATTAATGGAGTCATTTCAGCAAACAATTCATGAGCATCAGAAAATACTGTGAATTTGATATTTTCGAGGTCACCTGATCCATGCCCATGCCCTTCATGCTCCTGACCTGCATCGTCATTTCCATTTTCTGAATGGTCATGGGTTTCAAAATCTGTTTTGGAGCATGCTGCAAATAATATTATAAACAAAACTAAACTAAAATATTTAGTCATAATAATCCTTTTTAAATTAAATTAATGAAAAATTAAAAAATCTTAAATTAGGAGAAACTGGGCGGTGCTCTTAATTTGAGAGGCGTAGTTATTATGGATTCAAGCCGAGTTATACTTTGTTTTACAATTCTTTCTTTAAAGTTTGGTGGATTTTTGAATATTTCTTGAGCATCAAAGATAACAAATGTTTTTTCATAAGAAGAATTTTTATCTGATAGAGGTTTATACTTAACTAAGTCATAAATCTGACGAAAATGTTCCAGATGGTTTACATCACTTTCGGAATTTTCATGATTGGGCAAATTAGAATCATGATGTTCGCTTTCAAATATACCAGAAAAGAAATCGTTTAATTTGCAGATTTCAACATTCATAACCCTGATATGGACATGTGGGAACAATTCATGAGCAAAATTCACGAATATGGCTGATATTAAAACAAATATTATTACTTTTTTCTTCATCAGGATTGTTTGAAAAATTCTTTTAAATTGAATTAATTACTTCAGATTTAATTTGCAAATAAAACGCAAATCTAAAGAATAATATTTTAATAGAACCAAAAATTTTTTTTTATTTCAGATTTTACATACATTAAAATTGACCAGGGCAAAAAAAAATAACTTAAATTGAAAGTCGCTGGAATGCAAGATTGGGATAGAAAAAAATAAAATTTACGTAAAAATTACACAAAAAGAATCAAATCCAAGAAGCAAAATTAAATAAATGTGGAAAAGTTTCAAAAAAAGTTTTGTAGATTTATAAAGTTTTCGTAATTTTGTATTCTTTTCAAAATGGGCAGGTACCGAAGTGGTTAAACGGGACAGACTGTAAATCTGTTAGGCTGCGCCTTACGGAGGTTCGAATCCTTCCCTGCCCACAGATTTTGGAAGTAGAAGAAGGAAGCAGATTAGAATAAGAAGTTGGAGATTGATAAGCGGGAGTAGCTCATTCGGTAGAGCATCAGCCTTCCAAGCTGAGGGTGGCGGGTTCGAGTCTCGTCTCCCGCTCGAGAAAAAAAACTTGCAGGATATTCATTTGGAAAATATACTGCAATAGTTCTTTAAAGTATGTTAAATACTCAGATTTAGTGGGAGGAAGCTCCGATCAGAATATCGCAAAGGATTCTGCGGGAATAGCTCAGAGGTAGAGCATCAGCTTCCCAAGCTGAGGGTCACGGGTTCGATCCCCGCTTCCCGCTCTCGACGCTGATGTAGCTCAGCTGGCAGAGCACTTCCTTGGTAAGGAAGAGGTCACGGGTTCAAGTCCCGTCATCAGCTCAAAGCGGTACCACACGGGTGTAGCTCAATTGGTAGAGTGGCGGTCTCCAAAACCGTAGGCTGTGGGTTCGAGTCCTACCACCCGTGCGAAATTTATTTTTTTAAAATATTATGGTAAAAAAGATTAAATCATTTGTAAACGACGTAGTTGTTGAAATGAAGAAAGTTACTTGGCCAACAAGGGAACAGCTTATGGAATCAACCAGAGTTGTTATTGGTACTTCATTGATAATCACTTCTATCGTTTTTGTAGTTGACCAGGTTACTACCTGGGTTTACTCGTTTCTTTTTTAATTTGGTGTTATGATGGATGAAATTCAAAATATGGATGAACTTCAAAATACTGAGGAACTTCAAAATACTGAAGAACTTCAAAATGCTATTCCTGAAGAACAACAAGAAGAAGTTGAGGCTAAGTGGTATGCACTTAGGACTTATACAGCACACGAAAATAAAGTAAAAGCTCAAATTGAGGCTGAAGTCAAAAGATTGGGCATTGAAGAAAAAGTGGTTGAAATTGTTGTTCCTGAGGAAACTGTATTCGAAGTACGTAATGGGAAGCGTCGCACCAAAGTGAAAAATTTTCTTCCTGGTTATATAGTTCTAAAATGTATTCTCAATAAAAAATTGAAGGATATTATCGTTGCATTGCCATCGGTTGTGTCTTTCGTTGGCCGCAGGAATGAACCTACAGCTTTGCAGCAAATCGAAGTTGACAGAATTTTGGGTCGTGTGGAAGAACGTAAGGACGTTTCCACAATCGAAACAGCATTCCAGACCGGAGATCCGGTGAGAATAATTGACGGTCCTTTCAATACATTTTTGGGAACAGTAAAGGAAGTGAATTTAGAAAAGCAAAAACTCAAAGTTGAAGTTGGAATTTTGGGTAGAAAAACTCCTGTCGAACTTGATTTTACTCAAGTCGAGATGGAAACACACTAACAAAGAAAGTAAAAAGATAAACAGAGAATAAAATGGCAAAGAAATTATTAGGAACATTTAAACTTCAATTGAATGCAGGTCAAGCATCAATGTCACCTCCTGTGGGTCCCGCATTTGGTCAGAGAGGTTTGAATGGTATGGAGTTTGTAAAGCAATTCAATGCTAAGACTCAAAAACAAGCCGGAACACTATTGCCGGTAGTTGTTTCTTACTATTCAGATAAGAGTTTTACTTTTTTGGTAAAAACTCCTCCTGCAGCAGTTTTGCTCAAAAAAGCAGCAAATCTTAAGTCAGGTTCAGCTGAATCGAATAAGAAAAAAGTGGGCAAAGTAACACTTGCTCAAGTTCAAGAAATTGCAGAATTAAAAATGGTGGATTTAAATGCATTCACAATGGAATCTGCTATGAGTATGATTAAAGGAACTGCCCGTTCAATGGGCGTTGAGATTGAAGGTTAAGGTGAAGAGAAATGAGAAAATTTAGTAAAAGATTTGAAGTTGTATTTAAAGCTGTAGACAAAGCTAAAGCTTACGATGTGCTAGAAGCTATCTCTTTGGTAAAGAAGAACGCTACTGCTAAATTTGATGAATCATTCGAAGTTGCAATTCGCTTGGGTGTAGATCCTCGTAAAGCAGATCAAATGGTTCGTGGTACAGTTTCCCTTCCAAATGGAACCGGAAAAACTGTAAGAGTTCTCGTACTTGCAAAAAGTCCGAAAGATCAGGAAGCATTGAATGCTGGTGCTGATTTTGCAGGACTTGATGAATACGTAGAAAAAATCAAAGGCGGCTGGACTGACGTTGACGTGATTATCGCTACTCCCGACGTAATGGGTGAAGTTGGTAAATTAGGTCGTATTTTAGGCCCACGTGGTTTGATGCCAAATCCTAAGGTTGGTACAGTTACTTTCGATGTGGAAAAAGCTGTTAGCGAAGTAAAAGCAGGTAAGATTGAATACCGTGTGGATAAATCCGGTAATGTTTCTGCTGCAATTGGTAAATGTTCATTCAATGATGACCAATTATTGCAAAATTTCGTAACGTTTTTCAATAACATATTAAGAGCAAAACCATCAACAGCTAAAGGAAGATACATCAAGCACATCAGTATTAGTTCCACAATGGGACCAGGTGTGGCAATAAGCGAAAGCACTATACCGGTTGAATAAGATTTAACTTACAGAAGTTAAGTTTTGCAAAAAACGAAGTTATTTGAAAGTACGAAAGAAATTTTAACAATAATAAAATTATAAATAAGGCTATTACGCTACTTGCAGTAAGCTTCTACTTGCAATTTAAAAATTGCATGTTACTGTGGGTGACAAATAAATCAACGGAAATGCTATGAAAAATTTAGAATCAAAAAAGCAGATCGTTGGGGAATTAGTTGAACAACTCCGCAATGCGAATGGGGTGTATTTCATCAACTTTGAAAAAATGGATGTTGCGTCCGTTGTGAATTTACGTGGTCTTTTCCATAAAGAAAACGTATCCTACAAAGTTGCAAAAAATACACTTATCTGGAGAGCGCTCAATGAAGCAGGATTCGAAGGACTCGAAGAAAGCTTTTTGGTAGGCAATACAGGACTTGCATTCGGGAGTGATGACCCATTAGTTCCGGCAAAAATTCTGAAACCAATCCTGGACAAAAGCGATAAGCCAAAGTTCAAAGGTGCATTGGTGGAAGGAGTTTTCTACGGTGCGGATCAACTGAAAACATTGGCATCATTGCCATCGAAGACAGATTTGATTGCCGGTATCCTAGGCAGCTTGAATTCACCAATTTCAGGTATTGTCGGTTCGATCAATGCAGTAATGCGTGATTTGGCTTCAGTTATTGAAGAAGCCGCTAAAAAAAGAAGTGCATAAGCACTCTAAATAAGTGCTAAAGCACTAGTATCGGTGGAATTCCGATAGATTTTTTAAAATGTATAAAAATATTTTTGGAGTAATAAAATGTCTGAAAAAATTGAAAAATTATTAGAAGAGATTTCCTCTTTAACATTAGTTGAAGCTTCTGAATTAAAAACAGCTTTAGAAGATAAGTTTGGTGTAACTGCAGCTGCTCCTATGATGATGGGCGGTGTTATGCCAGCAGCTGGCGCAAGTGCTGATGCACCTGTAGCTGAAGAACAAACTGAATTTGATGTTGAATTAACTGAAATTGGCGCAAACAAAATCAACGTTATCAAAATTATCCGTGAAATCACTGGATTAGGTTTGAAAGACGCTAAAGATTTAGTTGAAGCTGCACCAAAAGTAGTTAAAGAAGCAACTTCAAAAGCAGATGCTGAAGATTTGAAGAAGAAAATCGAAGAAGCTGGCGCTAAAGTAACTCTTAAGTAATTACTTTTTTTCTTAATGGAATTACCGGGGAATCTCACCCCGGTATTTCTTATTTTTATGAAATCGTAATATTCTCATATTTTTCGTAGATTTTATTATTTATTAACAATATTTATGTAAATTATTGCTGATATAATAAAATTAATTAACTTACGTTACTAATAATCTATAATTATTATTTTTCTGAAGAAAAAATCAATAAACAATTGATAAAAGTAAAGTTTGAACAAACTGATTTTTTCATAGGGTTTTTGATGTTCGATCAAGTAAATTGAACATCAAAGGTCCTTTTTTTTATTTTTTGCAAAGGAGGTTCCGGTGGGAACACTAAACGGTCAAAATGAAATTACTAATGTTGATTACTTGTTAAATACTTACAAGGACGCAACATACGATAAAGATGCAGATATAAAATTGATGGAAAGCGATTCCGGAATTATACGTTTACGCAGAAGAATTGATTTTTCCAGATTTGGCAAAACTGACCATTATCCTGATTTGCTCGATATTCAAATCCGCTCTTACAAGGATTTTTTGCAAGATGATGTTCTTCCTTCAAAAAGGGGAATGCAAGGTTTGCAAAAAGTCTTCAATAATAATTTCCCAATTGAGGATGCTTCCTCAGTTTACCAGTTGGAATTTGTTGAATATAGCATTGAGCGCCCAAAATATTCTGAAAAAGAATGTCGTGAACGTGAGTTGACTTTTTCAAAACCATTGAAAGCTAAATTGCGTTTATCCAGCAAAGCAGATCCGGAATCTGAAGATTTTATCGAAGCTGTTGAACAAGAAGTATATCTTGGTAATATTCCTGCAATGACTAATCGTGGGACATTTATCATTAATGGTGCTGAACGTATTATCGTTAGCCAAATTCACCGTTCACCCGGAGTATTTTTTGATGATACAATGCATCCGAACGGAATGAGAATATATTCAGCAAGAATTATTCCTTTGCGTGGTTCATGGGTAGAATTTACTACAGATATTCACGAAGTGCTATATTGCTATGTGGATCGTAAGAAAAAATTCCCAGCAACTTCACTTTTGCGTGCTTTGGGATTTTCTTCTGACGTGGACATTTTGAAATTGTTCGATTTGATGGATACAGTAAATCCTGAAGATATTGATGAATCTCATGTGAACAGACGTGTTGCATCCGATATCGTAGATTTGAATACAGGTGAAATAATTGCATCCAGAGATGCTGTGCTTACTGAAGCATTGTACAAACAGATTAAAGCAACCGATATTTTGCCGATAAGTTTCTTCAAACAATTTGATCCGGGCGAAGAACCTGTGATTGCAAAAACTTTGCAGAAAGATACTACTCGCAACCGTGAAGAAGCCCTGGAAACAATTTACCGTACAATCCGAACAACTGAACCACCTGATTTAGAAACAGCTGCAGGACTTTTGGATAAACTATTCTTTACAAATCAGAGATACGATTTGGGTGCTGTCGGCAGATTCAAAATTAAAGATGTTTTGCATGTTGATATTGCCGATGATGTACATGTGCTCACAATCACAGACTTTGTGGAAGTTATTCGCCATCTGCTATATCTCCATGATAATAAATTGACCGGAGACGATATTGACCACTTGGGCAACCGTCGTGTACGTACAGTTGGCGAACAGTTTGCAAATCAGTTCAATATTGGTTTGGCAAGAATGGCTCGTACTATTAAGGAAAAATTAGGATTAAAAGATAATCAGTCGCTATCTCCTACAGAGTTGGTGAATGCAAGAACAATATCATCGGTAATAAATCAATTTTTCGGAACAAATCAGTTGTCACAGTTCATGGATCAAACAAATCCACTTGCTGAACTGACGCACAAAAGAAGAGTGTCCGCATTAGGACCGGGCGGTTTGAGTCGTGAAAGAGCAGGCTTCGAAGTACGTGACGTTCACTATACTCACTATGGCCGCTTATGCCCGATTGAAACACCTGAAGGTCCAAATATCGGTTTGATTTCATCTTTGGCAATTCACTCCGATATTGATGAATTAGGTTTTATTATTACACCGTACAAAAAAGTAATTGATGGCATTGTAACTGATGAAATCGTTTATCTTACTGCCGACGAAGAAGATGCTTACACTTTAATTCCTGCTTCAACAAGAATTGAAGCTAACGGGAAAATAGTGGAACCTAAACTTAGGGCAAGGAAATCCGGTGATTTTGTGCTGGTTACTCCTGAAGAAGTTAACTTCATGGATATTTCTACAGACCAAATTTCTTCTGCTGCAGCCTCACTCATCCCATTCCTGGAACATGATGATGCGAACCGTGCACTTATGGGTTCGAATATGCAACGTCAAGCTGTTCCATTATTGCGTCCGAACGCTCCAATTGTTGGGACAGGTATGGAAGCACGTGTTGCAAAAGACTCACGTTCAATTGAATTTGCCCGTGGTAATGGTTATGTAAAATACGTTAGTGGTGATAAAATTATCGTTGAATACGATGATGAAAGAGATGAACGAAATAAATATTGCTCCTGGGGACATGAAAATGTTATTTCTTATGAATTGAAAAAATTTGAAAGAACAAATCAGGACACAACAATAAATCATAAACCACTCGTTAAACAAGGTCAGAAAGTTGTGAAGGGAACCCCATTAGTGGATAATTCCTCATCAGAAAAAGGCGAATTGGCACTTGGTAAAAATGTGTTGGTAGCATTTATGCCTTGGCGTGGTTATAACTTCGAAGATGCGATTATTATCTCTCAGAAATTAGTTGCCGAAGACGTGTTTACTTCAGTTCATATTGAAGAATTTACTTTGCAGGTACGTGACACAAAACGTGGCGAAGAAGAATTTACTCGTGAAATCCCTAATGTTAGCGAAGAAGCAGTTAAAGATTTGGACGAAAAAGGCATAATCCATATAGGTGCTAAAGTCAAAGAAGGAGATATACTTATTGGTAAGATTACTCCTAAAGGAGAAACTGACCCTACACCTGAAGAAAAACTACTACGTGCAATATTCGGTGATAAAGCAGGAGATGTGAAAGATGTTTCACTCAAAGCAACTCCTGGTTTGCGTGGTATAGTTATGAATACTAAAGTATTCTCACGCCGCCAGATTACACAGGATAAATTGACAAAAGAAAAAGATAAAAAAGCTCAGGAAAATCTGAACAAGAAGGAAAAATCGGAACTAGCAGCTTTGGATAATGAAGTAATCGCAAGACTCGGTAAATACCTAAATGGTCAGGTTACTTTGGGAATCAAACTCAAAAACGGAGTACAAGTATTCCGTAATGGCGCAAAAGTTTCTGAAGAAAGACTTCTTGAAGCATATACAAAGAGTATGCTTAAACCTGAATTCCTTGATCCTGATGCAGATTATCTCGCTGATGAAGAAAAGAATACATTAATTAAAGATATGTTAAGCAATTTTATAAACTTCAGAACTGATAAGAAAAATGAATATCGTGCTGAAAAGAATAAGATTGCATCAGGTGACGAACTTCCTCCGGGAATTTTGGAAATGGCTAAAGTTTACATTGCGAAGAAGAGAAAATTGCAGGTAGGCGACAAAATGGCCGGTCGTCACGGTAATAAAGGTATCGTTTCCAAAGTGGTGCATCGTGAAGATATGCCGTTCTTACCGGATGGTCAACCAGTGGATATCGTATTGAATCCTCTTGGTGTGCCTTCACGTATGAACCTCGGACAGCTTTATGAAACTGCACTTGGTTGGGCAGGTCAGAAGCTTGGTGTATATTTTTCAACACCAATTTTCGATGGTGCAACATGGGATCAGGTTGGTGATTTCTTAGAAAAAGCCGGCTTACCACGTTCAGGAAAAACGCCACTCTTCGATGGTAGAACAGGTGAACCATTCAAAGAACAAGTAACAATCGGTGTGATTTATATGCTTAAATTATCGCACATGGTTGACGATAAAATGCACGCACGTTCCATTGGACCTTACTCACTCATTACTCAGCAGCCACTTGGCGGTAAAGCACAATTTGGTGGTCAGCGTTTAGGAGAAATGGAAGTTTGGGCTTTGGAAGCTTACGGTGCTTCGAATACTTTGCAAGAAATGCTCACAGTGAAATCCGATGACGTTCCGGGACGTTCCAGAATGTATGAATCAATTGTGAAAGGCGATAATGCTCCGGATGCAAATGTTCCGGAATCTTTCAAAGTACTCGTAAGAGAACTCCAGGGATTAGCCTTGGATGTTGTTTATAAATAAGCTTAAACTTTTTAGGTTTGCAGTGGATTTAGTAAAAAGTTATAAGCAATTTAAAAAATAGAAATTTATAAGAGGCAATATATATGCAACCAATTTCAATGCCAAAGGGTGGCTTCAGGGAAATAGTTATAAAGCTCGCTTCTCCGGATAAAATTTTAAATCGTTCCAACGGTGAAGTTACAAAACCTGAAACGATAAACTATCGTTCATTTCGCCCAGAAAAAGATGGGTTGTTTTGTGAAAAAATCTTCGGACCTATTAAAGATTGGGAATGTGCATGCGGCAAATATAAGAGGATAAGATACAAAGGGATTGTATGCGACAGATGCGGTGTGGAAGTTACAAGCAAAAGCGTTCGACGTGAAAGAAACGGCCATATTATGCTTGCTGTACCGGTAGTTCATATTTGGTTTATGCGCTCTTTGCCAAGCAAAATCAGTGCTGTACTAGGTATGCATACAAAGGACATCGAAAGAATAGTTTATTACGAATCTTACGTTGTTGTTCGTCCCGGGAGCACCAGTCTTGCATCAAAAGATTTGATGACTGAAGAAGAATATTTGAAAACTTTATCGCAGTTACCGAAAGAAGAATTGGAACTCGACGATGATGATCCGAATAAGTTCTTTGCTGCAATAGGTGGTGAAGCAATTAAAGAATTGCTCAGAATGGTAGAACCGGACCGTGATTATGCTCATTCAAAAGAAGAATTGAAAAATGAAACTTCACAGGTGAAAAAAGCTGAATTGCTCAAACGCCTTAGAGTTTTGGATGCTTTCCGCAGAAAGGAAGATCAGGAATATATAAATGAACCTAGCTGGATGGTACTGGACGTTGTTCCGGTTATTCCTCCTGACTTGCGTCCTCTTATTCCTTTAGATGGTGGTCGTTTTGCAACATCAGATTTGAATGACCTTTACCGTCGTGTGATTATTCGTAACAATCGACTAAAAAGATTAATTGACATCAAGGCACCGGAAGTTATTTTGCGTAATGAAAAACGTATGCTTCAGGAAAGTGTTGATGCTTTATTTGATAGTACTAAAAAAGCTAATAAAACAGATTCATCCCGTTCATTAAAATCATTGGCAGATACTCTGAAAGGTAAGACCGGTCGTTTCCGTCAGAACCTTTTAGGTAAACGTGTGGATTATTCAGGTCGTTCAGTAATCGTAGTTGGTCCTGAACTTAAACTTCACGAATGCGGTTTGCCGAAAGATATGGCAGTGGAACTGTTCAAACCTTTCATCATTCGTAAATTGATTGAAAAAGGTTTTGTGAAAACGGTGAAGAGCGCAAAAAAACTAGTTGAACGCAAAACAAATGAAGTTTGGGATATTTTGGAAATGGTGATTGAAGGGCATCCTGTTATGCTTAACCGTGCTCCGACACTTCACCGCTTAGGTATTCAGGCATTCCAGCCAAGACTTATCGAAGGTAAAGCAATCCAGCTTCACCCTCTCGTTTGTACAGCATTCAACGCCGACTTCGACGGTGACCAAATGGCCGTTCACGTGCCTTTAGGTCATGAAGCACAGCTCGAAGCATTGCTGCTTATGCTTGCTCCGAACAATATTGTGCATACTCAAAATGGTGATCCTATTGCTGTACCGTCTCAAGATATGGTGCTTGGACTTTATTATTTAACCAAAATGCGTCCCGGTGCTCTAGGGGAAAACAAACTTTATAGTTCAGTTGACGAAGTTATTATTGCAGTAAATTCCGAAAAACTAGATATGGGTGCATTAATTAAAGTTCGTCACATGGGTACAACAATCGAAACTACTCCTGGTAGATTAATCTTTAACGTAATAGTTCCTAATGAATTAGGCTATGTGAATGAACTTTTAACCAAGAAACGTCTCCGCTTTTTCATTGGAAAGAGTTTCCGTGTTGCCGGATTAGGCAGGACTGTAGAATTTTTGGATGATATGAAAAATCTCGGTTTCGAAATGGCAACTCGTGGAGGTTTGACTGTAAGTATCCATGATGTTGTTATTCCTGCGGAAAAGAGAGAAATTATCGAACAAACACAAGCTAGTATTGATATTTTCGAAAAATCATTCCGAAAAGGTATGCTTTCCGGTGGTGAAAGATATAATAAAATCATTGACCTTTGGTCCAGTGCAACTCACCGTGTAGCGGATAAACTTTACAATGAATTGCAGAAAGATAAACAAGGTTTCAATACATTTTATATGATGCTTGATTCCCAGGCTCGTGGTTCTAAAGAACAGATTCGCCAGCTTGCAGGTATGAGAGGCTTGATGGCAAAACCGAAAAAATCAGTTTCCGGTTCGTCAGGTGAACTTATCGAAAATCCAATTATTGCAAACTTCAAAGAAGGTTTGTCAATTTTGGAATATTTCATTTCTACTCACGGTGCACGTAAAGGTTTGGCCGATACAGCACTCAAAACTGCAGATGCCGGTTATCTTACTCGTCGTTTGCATGACGTTGCTCAGGATATGATTATCAGGGAAATCGATTGCGGTACTATTCGTGGCGTAGATACAACTGCTCTGAAAGATGGCGAGGAAGTAAAAGAAAGTTTGAAAGAAAGAATTCTTGGTAGAGTGTCTCTCGTTGACGTTGTAGATCCACTCACCGACAAATTGATTCTGAAAGGCGGTGAAGTAATTGATGAAGAAATTGCTGAAGCAATTGAATCATCAGCAATTGAATCCGTGAAAATCCGTTCGGTACTTACTTGTCAGTCCAAGCAGGGAACTTGTGCAAAATGTTATGGTAGAAATATGTCAAGCGGTAAATTGGTTGATGTGGGAGAAGCTGTTGGAACAATTGCCTCTCAATCAATCGGTGAACCGGGTACACAGTTGACACTTCGTACATTCCACACAGGTGGTGCTGCAGCATTATTTGCATCTCAATCATCTATTATAGCAAAATTCGATGGTAAAGTATCATTCGAAAATATTCGAACAATCGAAGTTGAAAGCGAAGAAGGCGAAGATGTTCTCATTTCCGTTAGCCATAGTGGTGTAATTAAAGTGATGGATGATAAGAATAACCGTGAATTGAATAAGTATGATGTTACTTACGGTGCTGAAATTAAAGTGAAAAATGGAGACCAGATCAAAAAAGGTCAAATACTTTATGAATGGGATCCTTATAATACTACTATTATTTCGGAATTCAAAGGTACTGTTCGTTACCGTGATTTGGAACATAATGTTACTTATCGTGAAGTGAATGATGAACAAACCGGCCATACAACAAAAATCGTATTTGATTCCAAAGATAAAACAAAAGCACCTGCAATTGACATTGTTGATGAAAAAGGTGAAATATTTAAAACATACAATATTCCATCCAAAGCACAATTGCGTGTTGATGACTACGATCAGGTTGGCAAAGGTCACCACCTAGCTAAAATCCCAAGAGATTATGGTCGTACTCGTGATATCACAGGTGGTTTGCCACGTGTTACAGAACTTTTCGAAGCTCGTTCACCTCAAGCTCCGGCCGTTGTTGCTGAAATTGACGGTATTGTTTCCTTCGGTAAACCAAAACGTGGTCAGAGAACAATTTTGATTACATCACATGACGAATTGACTGAAACAGATTACAATGTACCATTCAGTAAACACGTATTGGTACAGGATAAAGATTATGTGAAAGCAGGTGATAAGATTACAGAAGGTTCAATAAATCCTCACGATATTTTGAGAATCAAAGGTCCTTTCGCAGTACAGGAATATCTAGTGAATGAAATTCAGGATGTTTACCGTATGCAAGGTGTTAAAATTTCCGATAAACATATCGAAGTAATCGTACGTCAAATGATGCAGAAAGTAAGAATCAAAGAATCCGGGGACTCAATCTTCTTGGAAAATGATTTAGTTGACCGTATTAAATTCGATGCTGAAAATCAGAAACTCAAAAATATGGTTGTTATCACTGATGTTGGCGAAACTAATCTTTCTGAAGGTCAATTGCTCTCACGTAAGAAATTCCGTGAAATCAATGGTTCTATCAGAAAGAAAGATGCTCAAATTGCTGAAGCACGACAGGCAGAAAATGCTATCGCTGAACCGGTACTTTTGGGTATTACTCAGGTTTCACTCCAAACAGACAGCTGGCTTTCTGCAGCTTCATTCCAGGAAACTACAAAAGTACTTTCCGATGCAGCAATTCATGCTCGTTCTGATAAATTCCAGGGATTGAAGGAAAATATCATCGTTGGACAACCGATTCCGGCAGGTACTGGTCTAAGAAAATATACTACTATAAATATTGAAAGCGATATAGGAGATATTTTCGGTCGTACTAACCGTGTTCTTCACAATGAAAAATACGACGACAGAGTGGAATATGACAATGCTCAGGAAATTGTTAAAGAAGAAATTCCTGCTGTAACTGAAGATTAATTAATTTAATCTGTATATATTTTAAAAAGGGAAGTTATTTACAACTTCCCTTTTTTCTTATAAAATAATTTTGCAATTTTATTTGAAAAATAGGAAGTTGCAATTCCAATTACGGCAAGTATCAAAATATAAAGCGAGGCAATCGGAGCAATTGCGAGTGACATATGTTGAGAAATTGCAATCGAAAACTCTCCACGATTCACAATACCCAAACCAGCTATAAGTGACTTACGCTTAGAAAGCCCGAAAATCCTGCCGCCAATAATTCCTGTTAGTATTTTCCCAAGAATTGATAAAATCACAATTGCAATAAGAGGCCAGAGAAATTGTGTAAAATTAGGGAATATGAAATGAATTGATGAACCGAAAATCAGGAAGAAGTAAGAAACTGTAATATCTCTAATTGGTACAATGAGCGATTCCACTTGATAAGATTTTCCGGATTCAGCAACAATTATACCTACCAGGAATGCACCAAGTGCTTCGGAAAGTCCAAGTTCTTTCGTTACCCCAGAAGCAAATATGACAAAACCGATTACCATAATCGTGAGAATTTCATCCTGCAAATATTTATCAATAAATGAAGACAATTTCTTTTTAATCAAAAATGAGAAGAGAATTGCTGAAATTATTACTAAAAATATCTTAAATAATATCCAAAAAGTAAGTGAAATATTTGGCATGGCTCCAACTGAAAATGCCGTAGCAAATGCAATGATTATTGGTGCTACCATATCTTCAAATACCATTAAACCAAGGATAAATTCTGTTTCCGAATTGGCCATCCTATGCTCATCGATGATTATTTTAGTAGTAATTGCCGATGAACTTGCATAAGCAACTCCTGCAAGAGTAAAGGATACTATGAAATTAAATCCGAATAATGACAGTACGAGAAATATTAATAAAAAATTAAAAGCTATATCAAGAACGCCCCCTATCCACACTTTTTTGGCTATGTTCAATACTTTGCTTAAATTGAATTCCAAACCTAAGAAGAAGAACAAAATAACAATCCCAATTTCTCCAAAAATAGCAATATTGGAACCCAGTGGCAGCAATTCGGAAACTATCACACCGGCAAAAATATAAAGTAAAAGCATCGGGATTTTGAATAATTTCCCGATAAATCCTGCTACAAAAAGAGCAATTCCGGTTAGACCGAATATCAATAGGAATGAAACATCATGCATAATGGATTATTCAGATATATTGAACAATTCTTTGAATCTTCGTGTTTGTTCTCTTGAACCCACAACAACCAATGTATCATCCAGTAAAAGTTGAGTGTCCGGTGCTGGATTGATTATTGTATCATCATTTCTGATGATGGAAATAATTGTTATACCTGTTTTTTTTCGAATACCACTTTCCAGAATTGATGAATTCACCAAACTTGAATTTTCAGTCAAATTTACCCATTCAATCGAAAGTTTATCAATGAGTAATTGTTTCTGTTTTTCTTGTTCAGGTTTGAAATAATTACCCATCAAAATCGAACCAAGCAAATTTGCTTCTTCTTCATTAAGGAGAAAGTGAAATTTCGCATCGTCTTCCGGATCATCGAACAGGAAGATTTCTCTTTTACCGTTAATAAGTACAACTACCGATAAATAGGCTCCATTAACAATTTGAAAAGTGAATTTTTTCCCGATTCCGGGCAATTCCATTTCTTTAAAAATCATCTTTATAAGTCCACAACTAATTTTGTTAAATAAATATGTATAAAATTACAAAAAAATCAGAAAAAAATACAATTATTAAAATAAATATTCGTAAACTAATTTTACGAAAATAGTTTTTTGGGTTTTTATAGTTTTTCTAGTTTCCTCGGTTTCCTGATGAATTCCGAAAAACAAATATGAATTATATTAATGGAGAAAATATGGCAAAAGCAGCTCAAATGAAAGAAAATGCTAAGATGGAACTTAAGGATAAGATTCTTAATACTTCAATTGAACTTTTTAGAACAACAGGTCTGAAAAGCGTGAATACTGACCTTATTGCTAGTGAATGCGGTATTAGCAAAAAGACACTTTACGAAGTATTCAATAGCAAAGAAGAATTAATTTCTTATGTGATAACAACATCTTTAGGTAAATTAGAAGCAGATTTGAAAGCTTTGGCTGAAGAAATTGAAGAGAAGCATGTTTCTGACTTTGGAGAAGTGTTTCATCATTTAATGCATGGCGTGAATAAAATCATCATTGTTTTCTCCAAACAATTTCTGACTGACCTAAAGAAATACTATCCTAATTTATGGGTAGATATACGTGAATATAAAAAAGAAAGAATTAGAAATTACTTCGGATTGATTTTTAAAATTGGTCAGAAGCATGGGTATATCCGTAAAGATATTAATCCAGAACTTGCGTATTATATTCACCATTATATTTTGGATAATATTGTTTCTCCAGAAGTACTCGCAGAATTACCACTCAGTTCAAAGGACGTCCTGAATGGGATTTACAATATATTGCTTTTCGGAATTCTCACTGAAAAGGGTGTTGAAAAATCGGATTTCAGTACAAAACTAAATAAAATGTACGAACATGGCATCAACCGAAATATGAATGAATCTTAATAAAAAATTAATGCAACAGGAAAACAAAAATTTCGTATTAAACAATTAAAAAATAGAAAAATAAAATTACAATAAAAATTAAAAAATAGAATTAATAAAATTATGTTTCAAACTCAATCAAAATGGTTGTTTTTTCTCATCCTTATAGTTGCAGTTTCATCAATTAATCAAATACAGGCAAGGCAAATGACCCTTGACAGTGCTATTAATTATGCTATAGCAAAAAATAATGATGTGAAACTCGCAAAACTGGAATTGGAAAAATCAAAATTTGCCATAAAAGAAGCATTTGGCTATGCTTTGCCATCGCTTGACTTTACAGGACAATTTTCGCATTTTATCGAAAAACCGAAAATGGCATTTCCTGATTTTAATGCTATGCTGAACAATTCAGTGTATGGAGTTATGTTCAAAGAAAATTTACTTCCTGAAGATGATTCCAAGTTTTTACCAATGGATTTTGTATTGCAATCTTTTGCTTTGGCAAATAGTTACAATGCACAACTTTCACTTACGCAAGTGCTTTTTAGTTCTACAGTTTTTAAAGGAATTTCATCAAGCGGAATTTATAAAAATTTAGCAGAGGAAGCACTTTACGGGAAAATATCTGCAGCAGTTCTTAATACTAAAAGAGCCTTTTACGGTGCCTTGCTTTCCAAAGAAGTGTTAAATATCACAAAAGCAAGTTTCGAAAATGCGCAGCAAAATTTTAAGAGCGTGAAAGCATTACAGTCGCAAGGAATGGTTGCTGAATTTGATGCAATTCGTGCAGAAGTGCAAGTGGAAAATATTCGACCTGTGATTTTGCAAATGCAAAATAATTATGAAGTAGTTCTGAATAATCTAAAATTAGTTATGGGTATGGATCAATCAGAAAATCTTGAATTGACAGGGGACCTGGATTATTCTGAATTGCCTGTACCAGACAGACAGGAAGCTATTGCTGCTGCTACAAAGAATAACTTTGATTTGAAGACATTGCAAACAAAAAGAGATTTTGATGAAGCTCTAATAGATTTGGATATTTCGACTTATTATCCGACACTTGCCGCATTCGGGAATTATGCATTTGCAGGTTCTGCTGATGATTTCAATTTTCAGAATTATCGTCAATCAATGGTTGGACTTAATTTCTCCATTAATCTTTTCAATGGATTCCGCACGACTCAAAAGGTACAACAAGGTCATATCAATGTGATGAAATCTGATGAATCTGTGAATCAATTGAAAGAGTTTATCATTTCACAGATAACTACCAAAATAAGTGAAATAGAAAGAATTAAGAGCAATCTGGAAGCACAGGAAAGAAACATCACTCTCGCCCAAAAGGCTTATAATATATCCAATTTGCGTTACAAAGAAGGTACCGGCAATCAGTTGGAAATTGAAAATGCTGATTTGGCTATGCGTCAGGCCAAAACAAACAGACTACAGTCAGTATTTCAGTATATTTCCGCTTATGCAGAGCTCGAAAATCTGATGGGTAATCTCGATGCAAAATACAGAAAAATTAAAATTGATTAATAACTTAAAAAAAAATTAATATGAAAAAGACAATATTCTTAATTATAATTGCATTATTTGCTGGTCTGACTTTGCAATCTTGCAAAAAGGAAAATAAAGTAGTTTCCAAAACCATGGAAGAAATCCAAAAAGAAAATGGTGTTCCTGTAAAACTAACTAAAATTGAAACTCAGGAATTGACTATTCCCTTGAAATATATGTCCACTTTGGAAGGAATTAAACAAACTACAGTTACTGCTCCTGTGGCAGACAATGTTGACTTATTTAAAGGAAAAGTGGGCAAAGTAGTTAAGGAAAAAGATGTAGTTGTTACTTTCCCTACAGATAATCCTGCATTGCAATTCGAGCAAGCAAAATTATCTTTTGAAAATTTCAAAAAAATGTATGAAAGAATGTCTGCATTACTAGCCGGAGGAGAAACATCACAGCAAAATTACGATAATATTGAAACTCAGTATTTGGTTGCAAAAAGAAATTATGAATCCCTCAAGCAGATGCTTTTTGTGGAAGCACCCATAAGTGGTACTATTGTTGAAAAATTTGTTGATGAAGGTTTCAAAACAAAAAGTGGAGACAAACTTTTCACTATTGCGCAGATAGACAGAATGAAGGCGATTTTCTGGGTAAGTGATGAAGAATTGATTTATATCAAAAACGGTATGCCTGTTCAAATTACCAAAAATGATAAAGTTTATAATGGCAGAATTTCCGAAGTTGCTCTTGCACAGGATGAAATGAGAAAAGCATTCAAAATTGAAGCAGATTTTCCAAATCCAAAGCGTGAATTGAAAGTAGGCATGACTGTGGAAATTCAATTTGATTCATACAAAAATCCTTCTGCTATAGTAATACCAAGAAGCTCTATCGTTGTGAAAGCCGGTAAAAGTTATGTGTTTGTGTCTGATGGAAGTAATGCACAGGAAAGAGAAATAACATTAGGTAAAACTATTGGGGAAATGGTGGAAATCACTTCCGGACTGAATGTTGGAGATGAACTAATTACCGAAGGTGTAAGTATTTTGACTAGTGGTGCAAAATTAAATATAAAACAATAACGGAGTAAATATGAGAATAGCAGACATTGCCGTAAAAAGACCGGTTCTTGTATCCGTAATTGTAATTGTATTCGTTCTGTTCGGATTTATTGCGTTCAGAACACTTAATTTGAACTTATTTCCGGATGTGAAAATACCGTTTGTTACGGTACAATGTATTTATCCGGGTGCCGGACCGAAAGAAATCGAATCTCTTGTTACCAAAAAGATAGAAGATGTTATCACAACGATTGAAGGTGTAGAAGCAATTGATTCATATTCACTTGATGGTGTTTCCATTATTGTAATTGAATTTGGATTAGGCAAAGATGTAGATGTAGCAAATCAGGAAGTGAAGGACAAGATTGATCAGATTGTAAATAATTTACCGACAGATGCGAAGAAGCCGATTATTACTAAAGTTGACTTCCGTGCATTCCCAGTTGCAAACTTAATTTTAAGTGGTGATGCTTCTCCGGTGGATATGTATGAATTTGCAGATAAAGTTGTAAAAAATAAATTATCGCAGGTTGCTGGTGTTGCAAATATTACATTGGATGGTGGACAAGAAAGAGAAATTCAAGTTACTCTTTCGGGTAAGACAGTTTATGAAAATATGATGTCTCTGCCTGCTTTTATGGGAATTTTGGGTCAACAGAATTTTGATATTCCCGGAGGAACATTCGAAATCGGGAATCAGGATTATTCTGTTCGCTTGAAAGGACAATATGATTCCTTGAATACAATTTTGGAAACAGAAATTCCGACCGCATTTGGTGTTAAAAAAATCAGAGAATTGGCAAAAGTCGAATTTGCTGGCAAAAAAGTAGCTGCAAAGACTATGTTCTATGATGTGAAAAATAACATCAAGTATGAAAATGCGATATTGTTAGGTCTAATTAAGAGTCCCGATGGTAATGTAGTGGAAGTTGTGAAAGCAGTAAAGGAAAAATTACCCGAAATTTTGCGTGAGCTGCCTAAAGGTATGGAATTGAAAGTAGTGAATGAATCTGCTGATTTTGTGGAGAGTACTTCCTCTGATACTTTAAGTAATATATATCTTGGTATCTTACTCACCGCATTAGTATTGCTTTTCTTCCTGCATGATATTCGTTCTACAATTATTGCCTCGATCACAATGCCTGCATCAATCATTTCTGCTTTCGTTTTATTCCAGTTCGCAGGATTGGATTTGAATATGATGTCGCTAATGGGTATTTCTGTAACTGTGGGTGTGCTCGTTGCGAATGCTGTTGTGATTATCGAAAATATATTCCGCTTCAAAGAAATGGGAATGCCTATCAAAGAGGCTGCGATTAAAGGTACAAATGAAGTGTTTGTGGCGGTGCTTGCATCTACAATGACTAACTTGGTTGTATTTATTCCATTAGCAAATCTGAGCAGTACTGTAGGTCAATTCCTTAAAGCACTTGCTCTTTCCGCTACATTTACTACACTCTTTTCGCTTATTTATTCCTTTACTTTAACTCCTATGTTGAGTTCTCTCTTATTTTCGGATAAAGCAAAAGAAAAAGGAAAATTTGCTAAGTTCTTATCTGCTCATATTGATAAATATTTGATTGGTCTCTACGGTAAAACCTTACGAATAATTTTGCGTAATAAGAAACTAGCCATAGCAACTGTAGTGAGTGCAATTATCTTATTTATAGTTGTGCTTATGGGATTGGGACCAAAAATCGGTTTTGAATTTCAACCAACATTCGACCAGGGCGTGATAACAGCAAAAGTTGAACTACCAACAGGATATAATGTTGAATCTACTGAACAAGTAATTAAGCAGATTGAAGATAAGATTAAGCATTATCCGGAAGTGACAGAAATTGTTTCTTCAATTGGGAAATCCAGCAATGTTGATATTGGTACAAACCTGGCAACAGTAAGCATATACATAGTTGACAAGAAAGAAAGAACAATTGGAATTGATGAAATGGTTATTAAAGTTACCGATGAACTATCTTCTATACCAAATGCGAAAATACAAGTATTTTCTGGTGAAGGTGGCGGACAAGGTGGTACTGCTCCTGTAGAATTCTTCATTTTGGGTCAAAATTCCGTAAAATTGCAAAGAATTACCGATGAACTATACGATTCATTAAAAACAATACCCGGACTAATCAATTTCGAACAATCCACCAGGGAAGGTAAACCGGAAATGACTGTTTATCCAAACCGCAGCAAACTTGCTGATGTTGGTTTATCAGTATCGGAACTTGCAATGTCATTACGCCTTTCAGTGGAAGGTATGGCTAGTTCTAAATATAAATACGAAGGTGAAGAATACGATATTACAGTGAAATTGAATGATGATGAAGTTAATTCTCCAGAAAAAATCAGTCAAATACCGATTGCAACACGTGCAGGCGTATTCAAGATTTCCGATTTAGCTGATATTAAATTCACTCCCGGGCCGACTAAGGTACTTCACCGCAATAAATATATAACGATTAAGTTTTCAGGTGCCCCCGGAGCAGGTGTACCTCTTGGGGATATTACCTCCGAAGTGGAAAAAAGAATTGCAAAATTCAATTTGCCAAAAGGTTATCAATTCGCATGGGGTGGGTCTGCAAAACTTTTCAAACAGATGGTAAGCGACTTATCATTTGCATTTATGGTCGGCATTTTGTTGACATATTTCCTTATGGCAGCAATTCTGGAAAGTTATATACAACCGCTTTATATTATGATTACTATTCCGATGGGTATGATTGGTGTAATCACATTCTCTTATTTAACAGGCACTACGATGAGTATAACTGCAATGATGGGTGTGATTTTGCTCACCGGTATTGTTGTGAATAATGCGATTTTGCTGCTTGACTTTGCTAATCAGATGATTAGGGAAAAAGAGATGAACGTGCATGATGCATTAATAGAATCAGGTGAGACAAAATTGATGCCGATCCTGATGTCCAACGCTGCATTGGCACTTGGTGTACTTCCTCTTGCACTTGGAATTGGTGATGCAGGTGTGGAAATGCGTACTCCTTTAGGAATTGTTACAATAGGCGGTATTTTTGCTTCAACGTTACTTACATTGTACGTAATTCCGGCACTTTACCTAATTTTTGCAAAATTGAAAAAGAAAAATAAAAATTCAAATATAGATTTGATTGCTGAAAATTAATTATAAAAAATGGACATAAAAAAAATGAACGTACCATTATTAGATTTGAAATTACAATATGCTCAGATTCAAGAAGAAGTTGAGCAGGAGATTTTAAGAGTATCACGTTCGCAAATGTGCATACTCGGAAAAGACGTTGAATCATTCGAAGAAAATGCTGCAAAATATCTTGGCGTAAAGCATGCCATTGGTGTTTCCAGCGGGACTGACGCACTTTTAATGGGCTTGATGGCTTATGATATCGGTCCTGGAGATGAAGTGATTTTGCCGACATTTTCGTTTTTTGCAACTGCGGGAGTAGTGGCAAGAACTAATGCTACACCTATTTTCGTGGATAGTATTGCAAATACATATAATATTGATCCAAAAGCTATTGCTGCAAAAATTACTGAAAAGACAAAAGCAATTATTCCTGTTCATCTTTTCGGTCAAGCAGCTGAAATGGACGAAATAATGGCGATAGCACACAAGCATAATATACCTGTAATTGAAGACGGGGCTCAATCTTTCGGAACTCAGTACAAAGACGGTAAATTTGCAGGTAGTATTGGTGAAATAGGATGTTTTTCATTTTACCCATCTAAAAATTTGGGAGCATTTGGTGATGGAGGTCTGGTTACGACTAATGATGATGTATTAGCCGAGAAATTGCGCCAGATGCGTAATCACGGAATGTATCCTAAGTATTTCCATAAATTTATTGGGGGTAATTTCAGATTGGATGCAATTCAGGCTGCAGTGCTGAATGTGAAATTAAAACATCTCGAAGATTGGCACAAAGCTCGCCGAAAAAATGCAGATTTATACAGGAAATATGCTCAAAAGGAAGGTTTGGAAATTGCTAACAATGTTCAGAATTTTATTAACAGCAATCAGATTTATTTACCGGAACCTATTTACGCAGAAACCGGCATTAACAATAATCATATTTACAATCAATTTACAATTAGGATTGCACGCAGAGATAAGATTAAAGATTACCTGTCAGCAAATGGTATTGGATCGGATATATATTATCCTGTACCATTCCATCGCCAGGAATGTTTCTCTTATTTGAACAATCCTGATAGGGATTTTCCAAATGCAAATATGCTAGTAAGTGAAGTTCTTTCTCTTCCTATTTTCCCGGAATTAACTGAAGAACAAATTGCTTACACAGTGGAAAAACTTGCAGAAGCAATAAATATAACATAATCTTCCATCTCTTCTTATTGAAAAAGAATAGGGTATAAAAATATTCGAAATTGAATAAAAAAGACACATCATTGATGTGTCTTTTTTATCTTTTTCAATCAAATAAACCACTGATGAATTATTCACTACCTGTGAGTATTACATCAGTAGTCATTTCTTTACCCTTGCGAAGGAAAGTTACTTTTATTTTGTCCCCGGGTTTAGATTCACGCAGAAAGAAAGTGAAATCGTGCAAATTCATGATTCCGGTATCATTAAGTTTTGTGATTATATCATCGCCCTGCAAACCTGCTTTTTCGGCAGGACTTCCCGGAGAAGCACCGGAAATTTTCATCCCTAAAGGTTCTCTATCGAAATTGGGGACAATGCCGAATTTCACTTTGCTGCCACTTCTGTTTTCTCCATGAGCAGGAGATTTCTCAGATACTTTATGAAATGGAGGTCGATTGTCCAGATTGCCAAATTTTTGGACTGCAGCATCCAGAAAATTAATAATTGTTTCCATTCCGTCAAAATTGATTTTGTCAACGTCATCACTTGGTTTATGATAATCCAGGTGTACACCGGTGAAGAAGAATACTGAAGGGACATTTTTCAGATAGAATGCTGTTTGGTCACTTGCACCAAGTGGTGAATCGCTTTTATTCAGTGTTAATACTGAATCTGCGGCATCCAATTCATCGAAAATCGGTTCAAATGCAGGTGATGAACCAGTGCCCATCAGATAAATTGAATTATCATGAAAGCGGCCAACCATATCCAGATTAATCATCATTGCAATATTCTCAGGAGCAATAATTTTCTGATTAACAAATGCATTAGAACCGATTATACCAAGTTCTTCCGAAGTAAATGCAACAAAAACAAGAGAACGCTTCGTTGGATTTTCAGCAGCATAACGAGCAAGTTCAATCACTGCAGAAGTTCCCGATGCATTATCATCAGCACCATTATGAATTTTGGGAGTTTTGCTCTGATACATTGAAGTTGGTCCGCCCCATCCGAGATGGTCGTAATGGGCTCCCACAACAATATATTCATTTTTCAGTGTTGCATCGGTTCCTTCCACCATACCGAAAACATTGTCAGTTTTAGCAATTTTGTCCTTCAATTGTACTTTTATATAAATTTTTGAATTAGGAATATCGAAGCTGTTAGGTTTTTTTGTTTCCATAATCTTCATTTCGGTAGGGTATAGCGACCTACGAGGGAAATATTCGGAAATTTTAGTTCGATTCACTTGAATTGCAAGCAGACCGGTATTCCTTTCGAAGCGGTCTTTTTCGAGTGGTTCGAAAACACTAGCGGAATCACCGTTAATTTTCACAAATATTATTCCTTTAGCGCCATGATCACGTGCATTCGTTGCCTTATAACGATAAGATTTGTAAGGTTCAAAAGGATCATCTTTCATTTCACCATTCGGGGAATGAGTGAGAATGATTACAATTTTGTCCTTTACGTCAATACCTTCATAATCGTCATATTTCAAATCTTTGGAAGAAATACCAAATCCACAGAATGCTAAAGGAGCTTCTAATTCACCATCATCGCTAATACTTAACGGCAACCAGTCACTTGTCAGATCCCATGACTTTCGCATTGGACGAGACATTTCAATTGGAACGCCGGGTTTAGGGATGATTACATTGAAGTAAACTTCATTTTTTTCTCCAAGTTCATATCCAATCGGCACTTCCAATTGCTGCAAGTAACTTCCATTTATGGGTTTAAGTCCAAATTCTTTAAATTTATTAAGAATATAATCACGTGCTTTATCCATTCCGGGAGTACCTGGAAAACGACCTTCTAATTCATCACTTGCTAAATATGTGAGATGTTCTTTTGCTGCAGTATAAACTAGAGATTTCTCGGTTTGTGCAAATAAATTCAGCGTTGATACCAGAATTAAAATTTGCACAAAATTTGTTAAGCGTTTAAAATTCATTAAATCACCAAAAAATGATAAGTATAAAAAAACAAAATTAAGAATAATTAAATTAATTCCCTTTTAAAAATCGGATAAGCAGTCCTAATATTTTATGAAATGCATTTAATTCATTATAATTTATATATTAAAATAAAATAAATCCTTAATTTTGTAAAATTTTTTCAATACAAATACAAATAAAAAAATAGACAAGGAAATAGAAATGAATGAAGGTACATTAATACAAGTTATCGGACCTGTAGTTGACGTTCAGTTTTCTGAAGGCAATATCCCCGCTGTACTAAATGCATTGCAAATCCCAAGAAAAAATGCTGAAGGTGCTGACGAATTACTAGTTTGCGAAGTACACCAGCACTTAGGTGAAGATAGAGTGAGAGCTGTTGCAATGGATTCTACAGACGGATTGGTGCGAGGAATGAAAGTAATAGATACAGGTGAACCAATCAAAATCCCGGTAGGACAGGAATTGCTTGGAAGAATGATGAACGTAATCGGTGAACCAATTGATGGTAAGGGCGAAATCAAAAGTGAAATGGAATATCCTTTGCATCGCCATGCACCTAAATTCGAAGACTTAAGCACAAAGAAAGAAATGTTCGAAACAGGTATAAAAGTAATTGACTTAATTCAACCATTTACAAAAGGTGGCAAAACCGGTCTTTTCGGTGGTGCAGGTGTGGGTAAAACGGTTGTGATTCAAGAATTGATCC
>Ga0154569_117_pt2 | contig 37071 bp, 28 predicted proteins | sample RifGroF2_FD_115998 | JGI IMG/M metagenome (GOLD analysis project Ga0154569, IMG submission 115998) | Ignavibacteria bacterium GWF2_33_9
GGCTGAACAACAAAAAGCTGAAGCAGAAAAACAAGCTGAACAACAGAGAATTATGGCTCAGCAAAAAGAAGAAGAACAAGAAATAGCTCCTGAACAAGAGAAGGTTGTTCCTGAAGAAACATTTATTGAAGAAAAGGATGTTCAAAGTGAAAAAGTACAAATTCTCGTCCAAAAAAGTCCGGATATTTCACCTGTTGTGACGGCAAATACAGTGCAGATGCAAACAATCGACGAGCCTTTTAATATCGAAAAGGATAGTCCAATTAAAACAGTTGAATACACTTCACAAACAATACTAACTGAAGAACAAAAAAAGGAATTCCTTAATCAATTCAGAAAATTTATTGAACATTTGCGTAATTATGAATATATGATGGCAAATCAATACATACATCCTGAATCAAATTTATATACATTTTACAAAGATGAAAGTTCACCTTCAGTCAAAGTATTCACTTCTTTTGAAAAGTTTTTTGCAGTATTTTCCACTTTCACAGGGAAAGGTTCTTCGTATGATTTTTCACTTGACATAGAGATGCTTCTCAAAGATGATATGAAATTCGCAGAATTTCCTGAGTATAATTGTGAAAAAGGTGAATACAGCATTTTAGGACAGTATGCATCAAATATTGATGGGAATCAAACAAATTTCTCCCAGATGGCTACTAAATATTTCAATTCCTTGAATGCCGATTTCATCGAACTTAAACCAAGTATTGATAATTTAAACAGAAGAATTTGTGTTTCCGTTGTGAATACAAATAATACATTTATCGAAGGGCTCTATTTTAGTTTGATTGAGGACAAATGGTATTTGACTGCAATGGATTTAAGGATAAAGTGTAAATAGATGAAAAAGACAAAAGGCATAGTTTTAGCAGGAGGTAACGGCACCAGACTTTATCCGGCTACTTCCGGGATTAATAAACATTTGCTGCAGGTGTACGATAAGCCAATGATTTATTATCCAATATCCACTTTGATGCTATCCGGAATCAGAGATATATTGATAATTTCTTCAGAATACGACCTTGAAAAATTCAGTAAAATTCTTGGAAATGGAGATCAATTTGGTGTTACTTTTTCTTATACTGTTCAAACTGAACCGAAAGGTATTGCAGAAGCTTTCATTATTGCTGAAGAATTTATTGGTGAGGACCAGGTTTGTCTGATTTTAGGTGATAACTTAATTTACGGAAAATTGAATTTTTTACGTGATGCACTGAATTCAAATAATGGTGGATATATTTTTGCTTATGAAGTGAATAATCCACAGGATTTTGGTGTTGTTACCCTTGGCAAAGATGGTACAATCATCGATATAACAGAAAAACCTATTAATCCTCAGTCTAATTATGCAATTCCGGGTATTTATATTTTCGATTCTAATGTCGTTAAGTACGCAAAAACTTTGACACCAAGTAAAAGAAATGAAATCGAGATAACTGATTTGCAGAAAATTTATCTGAGTAATGGGAATTTACAGTGCAATATAATTGGCAGAGGTATTGCTTGGCTTGATACCGGAACTCCTGCCGGTTTACTGGATGCTGGTTTGTTTATCCATACCATAGAAAATCGTCAGGGTAGAAAAATTGCTTGTTTAGAAGAAATTGCAGTGAATAATGAATATATTTCCATTGATTTTTTTAGAGAAATCACAGAGAAATTACCTGACTGCAAATACAAAAACTATTTATTGTCGATTATAAAGTCAAAATTTGACTAATAAAAACAAACTTATTTGTAACTTTTTCGTTATATATTTGTAATTAGTTAATATTAACTTCAGATCATTATGCAAAAGATATTTTTTTTATTTTTATTTATTACATCGGCAATTCTTTTCAGTTCATGCTCCGATGAAAAAGTAATAAATGATTCAGGAACTGAAAAAAAACTACTGGCAGTAAGTTTCGACAATAATTCACATTTCACAAAGTTGAATTTTCCATCAGGGAATATTATTTCTAATGATATCTTCCATGAAAAGAATGATTCATACTTAACAACTGCAAAGATTGAAAAATTCAAGATATTTCTGAACAATATTTATGCTTTGATTCCTGATGAAAATAAAATTGTTATTATTGATAAAAATTCATATCAGATCACAAAAACAATGGATTTTACTTCTGAAGATTTAGTACCAGTGGATATTGCCTTTGCAAATGCAACAGAAGCATATATCATATTCAAAGAGTCTCCAAAAGTTGCACTATTAGATATTTATTATTTCCAAATTGCAAAGTATATAGAATTATCCGGCGAACCAAGTGCGATTTCAATAGTTGGAAATCAAATTTACTTGCCTGTTCCTTTGGATGATTTTGTTTGTGTTATAGATTCTCGATATCATGAAGTAGTAGATGAATTACCTGTGGATAATGCTCCTTATTTAATTCAACCGAATATTGACGGAGACAGATTCGTTGTTATTTCAGCAGGAACCGGTAAATTACCTAACGACCCCAGAGAATCTTTAAGTGCGCCATCTGTTTCAATTATTGATATTCAAACAAGAGAAATTGTTGGTTCTAATCCATTAATTCCATCATCAATGGATATTGCCTATGAAATTCCTTTAGATTTTGTAATTTCTAACAATGACTGGGCTTTTTTGATAACAACAAATTTTTTGATTCGAATAGATTCTCGTGACCCTACATATTCAAATAAAGTTGAAGAGCATTCCTATACTACACTTTATCACAATAATGTAATAAATGAAATATACGCAATTGATCATCTGGATAATTCTTCAACTATTTATCAGTTAAGTCCAATAACTGGAAAGAAAACTGACAAAACTTCATTGCAAAAAAACATTTTAAGTATATCAGTTGATTAATCTTATGGCGGAATCAAGTTCATTAATAAATCTGAGGTCTGTTCTTGATTTTAGTTCAAAAATGAATGATTCACTTGAGGATAATTTCATTATTTCCTCTACCATGCTTAGTTTAATGGGAAAATTAAAAATTCCGAAAATTTCAGCATTTGTAAAAGACCAAGATAAATTCAAACATATTTTCAACAAAGGACTCGATTTTCCATTTTCTGACATTTCTTTCGAAAATGCTGAATATTTTTTTCGTATTTCTCCGACAGATGAGCAATATCAGGAACTCTTCGATAATGGATTAAGATATATTATTCCTTTACAACATCGAGATTCAACCTTAGCTTTGATTGCAATCGGTGATAATTTATTCAAAACTCATTATTCAGACGAAGAAATTGAATACGCAAAAATAATCTGTTCCATTGCTGCAAATTCACTCCAAATTGCATTAAGTTATCAAACTTTACAGCAAGAACAGAAAATGACATTACTTAAAAATCAAGTTCTTAATACTCTGATGGAAATCAGCAACGATTTTTCCTCATTTTCTGACCTCAATAAAATATTGCAGGGATTCTCTCTTAATTTAATGGGTCAATTGATGGTAAGCAAATTTGCGATTTTCCGGTATGAAAATTCCAATTTTGTAGAGATTGTTAATCGTATTGGCAAAGAAGTACCTAATATTCTGCTTGAAAAAACAAAGTCATTAGGAAAAATTTCTTTTTTCAATAATTTGCCAAAGGAAATTGCTGCGCAGTTCCATCATTTCACTGGATATACTCTTGCACCAATGATTTCAAATAATCAAATTAAAGGAATAATTTTCATTGGTAAAAGGTTGGATAGCAAAGATTTTTCTGAAGAAAATTTCCAATTTATTGAAATTATCACAAATACCCTCACGGTTGCCCTGGAAAATCACAGATTATTCCTTGAAGCTATTGAAAAGAAAAAGATTGATATAGATTTGAATCTTGCACTTGAAATTCAAAGGAAACTACTTCCTAAAAATAATCCGGCAATTGAAGGATATGACATTTACGGGACCTCTATACCTTCTAAAAAGGTTAGTGGAGATTATTATGATTATATTAAAATCAATAAGGATGAAACATTAATAATTATTGCGGATATTTCCGGGAAAGGTATACCTGCAGCACTTTTAATGGCAAATCTGCAAGCGGCAATTCGTTCTATAGCCAATTTAGGATTAACTTTGAATACAATGCTTCATAATATTAATTCATTGCTGTATGAGAATTCTGCTCCAGAAAAATTTGCGACGCTTTTTATTGCTAAATTAAATGCGAAGAAAAATTCTTTCGAATATATTAATGCAGGTCATAATCCCCCACTTCTTATAAATAATGGCAGTGTTGTTAAGGAACTGATTGAAGGAGGCATTATCTTAGGCATTATACCCGATATTCCTGATTTCGAGTCAGAGACTATTCAATTATCACATGGAGATAGAATACTTCTCTATACTGATGGAGTTACCGAAGCAATGAATGATAAAGACGAAGAATTCGGTCTGGAAAAACTTGAAGAAATTGTCAAATTGGATTTCGGTTCATCAGAAAAAACTGTTGAGAATATTTTGAGTGCAATCAAAAAATTCACTCAAAATCAAATACAATTTGACGATATTACATTAATCACAATAACAAAAAATTAACCTATGAAAGTTATTATTACCCGATTGAACAAAGAGTTTGAAGATATACCATTACCAAAGTATGCCACAGAAGGTTCAGCCGGCATGGACGTTTACGCTGCAATCAGCGAACAAATTACTATTGAACCATTTTCAACTGTTTTGGTTCCTACTAATTTAGCAATTGAATTGGAAGAAGGATACGAGTGTCAGGTGCGCTCCCGAAGCGGTTTGGCAATTAAAAATGGTGTGTTCGCACTAAATGCACCCGGTACAATTGATAGCGATTATCGTGGAGAAATCAAAGTAATTTTATCCAATTTCAATAAAGTTCCATTTATAATTCAGCGGGGCGACAGAATAGCTCAACTTGTATTCGCAAGATACGAAAAAGTTGATTTCTATGAAGTTGATTTCCTCAAATCTACTGAACGTGGAGCAGGTGGATTTGGCAGTACCGGCAAATAATTCACTCAGAATTGCATTAAATTGCTTAATTTTGTAGTTCTCTATTTTGAACATCCAGAGAAAAGGTGAGGTGCGAGAGTGGTTGAATCGGGCGGTCTCGAAAACCGTTGTACCTTAGGGTACCGTGGGTTCGAATCCCACCCTCACCGCAATGATATTTTTTAGCTTAATATTTTAAGCTGTGAATGTAGTCAATGTTATTCTGATTGTGTATCATATCATTAGGACATATTAAACTCTAAAGCCCCTTCCAGACAATATTATGGAAGGGGTTCATTGCTTTAAAAAACCTGAATATATCATTTAAATTATATTCGACATAATCATGATTTAAGCAATTTAATTAATGTCAACTCTGAATTATTTATCAAATTTTAGCGGCAGAACTCCTGCCATTTCGCCAATTACATTCACTAATTCTGAACCTGTTGGGATTACTATCTTCGCATTATTTGAGAGTGAGGTTTCAACCGCCTCGAGTTTCCTTAGTAGCTGTGCATTCCCAATAAAATACAAATCAGCTGCTTCATTCACTAATTTAATAGCAGCGGCATCTCCTTCGGCATGCAATATCTTGGACTGTTTATAACCTTCTGCTTCCTTAATCTTAGCACGTTTTTCACCATCAGCTACTGTTTCTCGGGCTGAAGCAAAGTCAATTGCAGCAACTTTCTCATTCTCAGCTTTCACAACTTTATTCATCGTGTCCTGCACATCGGATGGAGGATCAATTTCTTTTAACTCTGTTCTGACAATTTCTATTCCCCAACTACTTGTTTCTTCGAAAAGTGTACGGTAAAGTTCTGCATTGATTTTACCTCTTTCGCTATTTGCTGACTTCAATGTTAATGTACCTATAATATTCCTCAGAGTTGTACGAGCCAGATTGACTATCTGATATATGTAATTATTAACATGATAAATAGAACTTTTAACGCTTTCTTCGTCGGATTTAACTTTAAAATAAACCTGAGCATCGACTCTTGCATTTAAGTTATCGTTAGTTATTATTTCTTGAGGTTCTGCATCTACCATTGTTTCTGTGATGTTCACTTTAAACATCTTTTCAATTACAGGAAAAATCCAATTAAATCCCGGATTTGCAAATCTATTATATTTACCAAGTCGTTCAATCAGACCTCTGTGGGTCGGTCTTACTATCCGAATGCCACTAAATATAAAAATTACCAAAACGATTATTCCGAGAATTAATCCAATATTACCATTTGAGAGTTCCATTATTACACCATTAAGTTAGTTTACAAAATATTTATAAGTTTATTATTATCTTTTGAAGGGGCTTTTCAAGTAATTACTATTTCATTTTTTTCTATAAATTTGGAAATGTAACTTTACCTTTAACAAATACTTACTTTTTGTAAAGCGTTATATTAATAAAACTATTGTAAAAAAAGAAAGATAATATGAATTGTTTTCTTTTTTTCCAACTATCTCATATAACAAAAAATAGTTTTTTCGTCTTAACTACAAGTTTGCATATAAGTAAAAATTTTATTGTCATAATTTTTATTTTTAATGCTAGGGATAAAACAAAAATTCACCCAAAATTATAAATAATTATTATTTTTCAATTATTTTTGTAATTATTCTATTACCTAATACCCGCCCGGGTGGTGAAATTGGCAGACACGCTACATTCAGGGTGTAGTCTACTTTTGTAGGTGCAAGTTCAAGTCTTGTCCCGGGCACACAGTCACAGAGGCACTCTCGAGTGTCTCTTTTTTATTACTGCTTAAAAAAAATCCAAGACTGTACTCTTTTTGAATTTAAAAGGTTAAATTCTAAAGTATTGACAATTTTCTTTATGTTAAGATCATTAACACTGTTAAATATTTTAACAGTCTCACATTTCACCAATTTATTCTAACATTTTAATTGTTTTTTCATTGTTTTATATAATAATTTTGTAATTTTGTTTATTGATATTGCAAAGTTTAGTGTTGTCTAATATAAAACTTAGGAATGTTGGATTATCATTTATTTAATTGATAAGAGGAAGAAAATGTTTACCGTCCCCAAACATATAGAAGATCTTAAATCTTATGATCCTGGAAAGCCAATTGACGATGTAATGTTGGAATATGGATTAAAATATGTAGTTAAGCTGGCTTCGAATGAAAATCCTCTTGGCGTATCTCCACAAGCAATACAGGCAATGATGTCTTCAATTTATCAATACAATCGTTACCCAGATATTGCCAGTAAAATTCTCTGCTCCAGACTTTCAGAAATCTATAATCTTGAAGCTGCAAATATCATTACCGGTCATGGTTCAGAAGCCATTTTAAGTGTAATAATAAGGACATATTTAAAAGATGATGATGAGGTGCTCACTTCGGAAGGAACATTTGTTGGTTTTTACGTAATTTGTAATGCAAGAGGTATTAAACCAATACAAATCCCGCTTAAAGACTACCGATTTGACTTGGAAGCTATTGCAAATGCTATAACAAACAAAACTAAGATTATCTATTTAGTTAATCCCAACAATCCAACCGGTAATATTTTCACTAAGACAGAGTTTGAAACATTTATTAAAAAAGTACCCGAAAACGTACTTGTAATAATGGATGAAGCATACCATGAATTTGTTAGCGGACATCCCGATTACCCCGATTCAATGCATTACAGATATGATAATATCATCACTTTACGTACTTTTTCGAAAGCATATGGATTAGCAGGAATTAGATTGGGTTACGGTTTCGCCCAAAAAGGTGTGATTAAAAATCTAATGAAAGTCAGACTCCCTTTTGAACCGGGCATCCCTTCTCAAATGGCAGGAGTAGCTGCATTGAATGACAGCATGTTTTTGGACTATTATTTGAAAATAAATCTAGCAGGTTTGAATTATCTTTATGGTATTTTCGAAAAGCATGGGATAAGATATATCAAATCTGACGCAAATTTTGTTTGCAGTGTTTTTGACTCAGCAGAAACTGTTGATTTAATTGTTTCAAAACTCCTGACAAAAGGTGTCATAGTAAGAGGATTAAGAGCATTTGGACTCCCCCATTGTCTTAGAGTCAGCGTGGGATTACAATCTGAAAATGAGTTCTTTGCATCAAAATTCGATGAAGTACTTAATGAGATAAATTTTAAAAAAGTTTGATTCTATACTGTTTCATTTTTATATTAAATACAAACAATAATGAATACTCATAATAAAATTGGAGCAGTAGTACTTGCCGCAGGTTTTTCGAGCAGAATGAAGTCACCGAAACCTTTTTTGAAATTTGATCCAAGAAGAGTATTTATTGAAAAAATAATTGATGATTTTGTTGTATTCGGTTGCAGTAAAATTGTGGTAACTATCAATCCGGAAATTCAGGATTGGAAAGATATTATTGAAAATTATAAATCAAGAAATTCTGTTATTTTCAAGGTTAATGATTCACCTGACAATGAACGTTTTTATTCTATTAAAACAGGAATAGAAAGTATTGGGGATATGGATTATTGCTTTATTCATAATTCGGACAATCCATTCCTTGATAATGATATATTAAAGTTCATTTATGCGGGGAAATCTGATACAGGATATACTGTCCCATGCAATGAAGGGAAAGGCGGTCATCCAGTTTTGTTAGGAAAGCATGTAATGAACAATATTCTTGCTGAAAAAGATATTGGAACTAACTTTAAAGAATTTCTTAAGAACTATGAGAGAATTAATGTAAATGTCGGGACAAACAAAATTCTCATTAATATTAATACTCAAAAAGAATATGAACAATATTTTAAAAGATATAAAATATAAATTGAATGAAAGATATCTATAGTAAAATAATTGAACTAAAAGAATCAGGAACTAATGCTATGCTTTGCACAATAGTACAAACGAAAGGTTCAACCCCTTTAAAGGCAGGTGCGAAGATGCTGGTTGTTTCAGATAATATAATTTACGGAACAGTTGGAGGTGGTTCAATTGAAAACCAAACAATTACAAATGCTCTTGAATTAGCTAAAACCAATAAGAGCAATTTATTACATATTGAGTTAATCAGTAAGGAAGGAACAAGTTGTGGCGGAACAGCAGAAATTTTTATAGAACCCATTATGAATACTCAAAAACTTTATATATTCGGAGCAGGTCATGTTGGCAAAGCGCTTGTGCAGCATTTGGAAAATATTGATTTCGATATAACTGTTATTGATGACAGACAAGACATTTTTAATGATTGGATTCCGGGAAACTACAAAAAGGTAACTGTTAATATTGATGAATTCTTGAATCAAATGCAATTTGAGGAAAATATTTTTATTGCAATTATCACTTATGACCATAAGATTGATTGGCAAATCCTTTCATTTTGTGCTGATAAAAAATGGAAATATCTCGGGATGATGGGAAGCAAGAGCAAAGTGAAGCAGATGAAAAATAAATTACTTGAAATGGATATAAAGAGTGACATTATAAGTAAGATAAATATGCCGATTGGATTAGAAATAAATGATGAAACTGCCAATGAAATTGCTATAAGTATTGCCGGAGAAATGATTTTCGAAAAAAATAAATTAAGAAAATAAACCATTAAGGAAAAGTATGTTATTACCTAACTTTAATTATCATAAACCCAAAACTTTAACTGAGGTTTACAACTTATTAGACACACATAACAATGTAGGTTTAATGGCTGGTGGAACAGATTTGCTTGTTGAAATGAAGATGGGAAGAAAGCTTGAAAATGTAGTATCTTTAAATATGGTGTCTGAATTGAATGAAATTTCAGAAGATACTGATTTTGTATTTATTGGTCCTACCGTTACTTTTCGTCAAATTCAGGATTCTCCGATAATACAAAAATATATTCCACATTTGATTGATACTGTATCTAAAATTGGTTCTCCTCAGATTAGGAATACAGGGACCGTTGGGGGTAATGTGTGTACTTGTGCATCCTGTTCTGATTCAGCACCAACTCTGATTGCATACAATTCAGAAGTTGAAATTAGTTCAAGTACAGGAATTAGAAGAATAAATTTAACAGATTTGCAATTATTCCATAGGAAAACAAGTATTTCAAAAAGAGAAGTACTTTCAAAAATAATAATTCCTAAGCCAAAACCAAATTTCACAGCTAATTTCCAAAAGTTCGGCTTAAGGGAATCCGCTTCAATATCTGTTGGTTCTGTTGCCGTTGGACTATGGATTGAGAATTCTCAAATTGCCGATGCAAATATAGTGGTTGGTGCATGTGCCCCGACTCCGATAAAATGCAATTCCGCAATGCAATTAATAATCAATGCTAAATTAAGCGATTTACAAAAGGATTCAATTCTACTGAATGAAATAGCTGAAGCAACTGCCTCGGATACCAATCCAATTGACGATATAAGAGGTTCAGCAGATTACAGAAAAGATATTATTAAAACAATTACAAAAAGAGCTATTTTAAATTCCATAAATGATTTTAATCAATAATTCTATTAAATAAAAGAAATGAACAAATGAAACAAATAGTAAATATAAATGTAAACGGCTTAGATTATGAAGTTGCGATTAGAACAGGTGCAACATTACTGGATTTACTCAGAGATGAGTTAAAGTTAACCGGCACGAAACGTGGCTGCGATCATGGTGATTGTGGAGCATGTACTGTTTTAATGAATGGGAAAGCTGTGAATTCTTGTCTTGTTCTTGCTCTCGAAGCTGATGGGCAGAAAATTGAAACTATTGAAGGTGTTGCAAAGGGAGAAGAACTTCATGCAATTCAGCAAGCATTTGTTGAAAAAGGTGCAATTCAATGCGGTTTCTGCACACCGGGGATGATAATGAGAGTAAAATCCTTACTAAACGATAATCCTGAACCAACACTTGATGATTTGAAAACAGGTCTTAGCGGAAACTTATGCCGCTGTACTGGTTATGTGAAAATATTCGAAGCAGTTGAAACTGCAGTAGATTATCTGAAAGGAAAACCCAGAAAAGAAATTGAATATCAGCCGCAAAAGTCTGCAATTGATTTATCTGTCGTGGGTAAACGTCTTCCAAAGCTTGATGCACCCGATAAAGCAACAGGCAGAGCAATTTATACTGATGATATTTCATTTCCAAATATGCTATTCGGTAAAACATTATTGAGTCCTCATGCACATGCAAAAATATTATCAATCAATACTGAGAAAGCAAAAGCATTGCCGGGGGTAAAGCACATAATAACTGGAGCAGATGTTCCTGATATTACTTATGGTACTTCCCCTGCAAGATATGATGAAAATATTCTTGCTAAAGATAAAGTAAGATATGTTGGAGATGTAATTGCCGCTGTTGCTGCAGTGGATGAAGAAACTTGTTATAAGGCACTGAAATTAATCGAAATAGAGTATGAAATTCTTCCGGCTGTCTTCGATCCCTTTGAAGCAATGGCAGAAGGAGCTCCAAGACTATTCGAGGATAAATATCCAAATAATATTAACACACATGTTGACCATCATTTTGGAGATATTGATAAAGGATTTGCTGAAGCTGATCATATTCGTGAAGAAAGATTCGTTGGAAACAGGACTTATCAAAGTCCGTTAGAACCTCACTGTGCTATTGCAGAATGGGATAGGCATGGAAGAGTGACGCTTCATACTTCGACTCAAGTTGTACACTATGTTCATCATCAATTATCAAGAATACTGGACATTCCATTAGGTGATATAAGAGTTATTATGACTAATGTTGGCGGTGGTTTCGGAGCAAAAGCCGCAACAAATATTCTGGAAGTACTTTCGATTTTCTTAGCTAAGAAGACAGGTCAGGCAGTAAAAATGCGCTTTTCACGAGAGGAAATGTATCTCTATGGAAGAGGAAGACATAAACAATTCATTGATTTGAAGATTGGTGTGAAAAAAGACGGCGAAATTACTGCTGTTAAACAAAAAGTAGTTCTCGAAGGTGGTGCATATTCTAGTTTTGGTGTTGTAACCACTTATTATGCCGGATCTATGTTGGCGACACTCTATAAATTTCCGAATTATAAATATGATGGATATAGAGTAAACACAAATTTACCACCTAGCGGAGCTTTTCGTGGACATGGTGTTCCACACCCAAGATTTGCATTTGAATCATTACTCGATATGATTGCCAAAGATTTGAATCTCGACCCTGTTGAAATTCGCCTTAAGAATGCAATGGAACCTAATTATCATACTTGCAATGACTTAGATATTAATTCCTGTGAATTAACTTCCTGCATTGAAAGCGTAAGAGAAAAATCAGGATGGAAAGATAAAAAAGGCAAATTACCTTATGGTCGTGGAATTGGAATTGGTTGCGGCGGATTTGTTTCCGGTGCAGGTTATCCCATTTATAGATCCCAATTTCCACACTCCAATGCTATTATTAAAGTACAGGAAGATGGATCTAAAGTTGTATTATTTATTGGTGATGCAGATATAGGACAAGGTTCCGATACAGTTTTAGCTCAAGCTGCGGCTGAAGCATTAGGTATTTCCTTTGACAGAATCAGTGTAGTATCTGCTGATAGCGACTTAACTCCTATCGGCTTTGGAGCATATTCAAGCAGAGTGACTTTAATGGGCGGGAATGCATCAAAAATGGCTGGTGAACAAGTCAGAGATAAATTGTTAGTGAAAGCATCTCAAATGATGGGAATTGAAAAAGAAAAAATTTCTGTTAAAAATAATAGATTTTTCATCACTACTAATCCTGAAACATTCATTTCTTGGGAACAAGTTGCCACCGAGTATTTTTCCGAAAGTGGTCCTTTAATAGGTGCAGGACATTACTCCCCTCCAAAAGGATTGGGTGGCACGTATAAAGGTGCTGCGGTCGGTACATCGCCGGCATATTCCTTCTCTGCATCGGTTTGCGAAGTTGAAGTAGATTTTGAAACCGGTAAAGTTAAAGTTTTAAATTTCTGGGATGCACATGATTGTGGGACAGCTATAAATCCATTAAATGTCGAAGGTCAGGTTGATGGCGCAGCAGTGATGGGTATGAGTGAAACTTTATTCGAAAATGAGGTGTTCGATAAATCAGGAAGAATGCTCAATCCGGATTTGCATAATTACTTAATAGCAACTAGTGCGGATACACCTGAAATTAATTCGACTATTGTCGATAGCTTTGAGCCGGCAGGTCCTTATGGTGCAAAAGAAGTTGGTGAAGGAGCATCATTACCGATTCTTGGAGCAATTGCTAATGCCATTGAAGATGCTGTTGGTGTTCGAATAAAAGAGTTGCCTATTACACCTGAAAAGATTTTAAAAGCAATAAAAGAGAAAAATCATAATTATTGATATCTCAACTCTTTATTTTTAAGTTGGCTTAAGAATTCGAATTGCAAGTTATTGTATTTTATAACTATATTATTAATTAAATGTATCATATTTATTTATTAGATTTATAATATAATTACGTTCTTCGTAATAATATTACTCATATATTACCTTATGCACTTGTAATTCAAAGCAAATTATCTCCAAAAATTGGCTAATAACTTTCATTTTTTTATGAACAAAATGTAATCTTTTAATTAATTCTAACTTTTTTTATTGTTTTAAATAAAAAAATTTGTAATTTAGAAAAACTTATTGATTTCAAAATAATTAAAATATGTCTAAATCTCAGAAAGAAGTTGTTATTGTAAGTGCTGCACGCACTCCTATTGGAAAACATGGTGGTTTTTACAATGATTTATCAGCTGAAGACCTTGGTGTTTTGGCCGTTAAAGAAGCGATAATCCGTTCAGGAATTGATTTATCAAAAATCAATATTGACCAGATTATAGCAGGAATGATATATATAGATTCTCAAAATCAACAAATATATCTTCCTCGTAATGTGGCTCATCGTGTTGCAAAAGAATTTAATGATTCTGAAAATTTAATAAATGCACCCGGTAAAACTACTCTTAGAATTTGCGGTACAGGTTTCCAAACTCTTGCTGATGCTTATGATTTACTTACTGCACAAGAACCAAATAAGATGAATTGTGTTATATCTTTTGCTTGCGAAAGTATGTCGCAAACAAATATGATTAATCAAGGACGCCGTAAAAAAGAAAGCGTTTGGGAGTTCGAAGAAGCTCCAAATAAAGATTATCTTATGGAAGGATTTAATCACAATCTTTTCAATACATTAATGCCCAAAACTGCAGAAGTCTATGGTGCAAAAGTCGGTATAACAAGAAAAGATTGTGACGATTTTTCTTATTTAAGTCATATTCGGGCAAAAGAAGCTCAAAAAAAACAGTGGAATCGTTTCAGAGATAAATCAGAAAATAATTACCTCAAAGGCATTTTCACTGTTGATACTGTTGACAAGGCAGGAAATTCTCTTTGCGTTTGGAAAGATGAGGGCACTAAATATGACATCAGTTTAGAAGAACTTAAAAATCTTCGTCCAATGTTAGGCCCTAATGGTTTAGTTACTCCAGGAACTGCAAGCCAAATTAGTGATGGAGCTGCTTCGATAATTTTAATGGATAAAGAATTTGCAGAACAAAATGGAATTCATTATTTAGCAAAATTAACCGGTTATCAGTTTTCTACGGTTGCACCGGAAATAATGGGACAAGGTCCTGTTCCTGCTGTCAAAACATTATTGAAAAAATTAAACCTTGAAATGAATGATATCGACTTGTTCGAAGTTAACGAAGCTTTTGCAGCACAATATTTAGGAGTTGAAAGAGAATTAAATCTTCCAAGAGAAAAAACTAATGTGAATGGCGGTGCTATTGCAATAGGGCATAATATTGCTGCGACAGGATTAAGAATTGTTACAGATTTAGTATATGAATTGAAACGCCAAAACCTTAAAAGAGGAATTGCTTCTGCTTGTATAGGCGGTGGACAGGGCGGAGCAGTTTGTGTAGAAATTATATAGATATTAATTATTTTTTAGAACATAAAGACATAGTATATGAAAAGTTGTTTCGCTTTTGGCAATAAATTATTACAGAAAGAAATTTCGAAATTGAATAAAATTTCGGAAGTGGCTCTTATTGGTTCAGGAACTATGGGTATAGGAATTGGAATTGATATCCTGAACAAAACTAATTTAGGTATTACCTTTATCGATATTTCTGATAAATCACTGGAACGTGCTAAAAATGACATAGGTGACTATTTTGGGAATCAATTAACTGCTGGTAGAATTCTTCAAAATCAATTTGATGAAATTCTTGGAAGAGTAACTTATACGAACAGTTTTGAAACTTTAAGTAATGCAGAAATTATTTGGGAAGTGGCTACTGAAAGAATTGAAATTAAAAAATCAATTTTCGAGAATATTGAAAAATATGCTGATCCGGATAAATTATTACTTGTATTTTCCAATACATCATCTCATACTACAGAAGAATTAGCTGTTTTATTCAACGATTCACTTTTGCGTGATAAATTTTTGACAGGTCATGGTTATTTTCCTTTCCATGCAAACAGATTATTTGACGTTATGAAAGGGAAGTATGCAACAGAAGCTACTTACAATATGGGAATTGCTTTTGCTGAACAAATGCTGGAAAAGAAAGTAATTGCTTTGCGAAATGACCATCACGGTTATATTGCCGACCCAATTTTCGAAGGAATGGGAGCAATTATCAGTTGGGATATTAAAAACGGTCAGGACATTGTAGAATTACCTCAGGTTTTTGCAATGTTAACTGCTAATCCATTTGAAGTTTTAGATAGAACTGGTCACATGCCTTATACTGAGTGTGCAAACCATATGGGGAAAGCACTTCCTGCAGACGATAGATTAAGAGTTGTCTATAATCAGGAAAATCGTCACTACCCTCAATGGATTGAAGACTTGGAAAAAGCCGGCAGAATTGGAATTTATTCTTCAGAAAAGGAAGGCTTCTTTAAATGGGATGGAAAACCGGGACGTGAAAAACCAGTAAAAGTTTATGACCCGGGCACCAAATCTTATATTCCGATAAATGAAATTAATGTTAGTGATTATTTTTCATTATCCAAAGCTGATGCTATTGACCACAGGGAATCTTCAATTAAAAGTATATCCGGTTTGATAAAAGTTGCAAGGTCGTCAGATAAAGGCGGTAAAACTTTCCGCCGTTACGTAATTCCTATAATGTTATACTCATTGGATTTAATACAAGATAATCATGCAACGGTTGCCGATGTGAATGTTTCCTCAAAAGTAGGATTACGCTTCAAATATGGGCTTTGCGAAATTATTGATGGATTTTTGAATTATTTTGGTATTGATGCTTTTATAAATTTAGTAAAGAAAGCAGCTATTGAAAATCCAGACAGACCTGAATTGTATGATATTGATGGAAAAATTGGTCCACGCCAAGGAAAACCAAGTTTGTTATATAAAATGAAACAAAATGGCTGGATAAATATACTTGGCTATGGTAGGATATATGGAACTCCGGTAAGCCAAAGAAACTTCATTACCGACAAAATGGATATATATTACAACGATCTACGATATGTGTATCCAACTACAAAAGAAAGAGTTGCATCAATTATATTTGACAATCCACTTCGTGGCAATGTTTGGAATAAAAACACAATCGACCAACTTGACCATGCAATTGGAATTTCAGTTGACTTATACGAGAAAGGAAAACTTGGTGCAATTTTATTCACTGCTTCCGGTGAAGGTATGAGAATGTTAGGTGCAGATGCAAGACAATTCAATAAAGGCTGGTTCTCTGCTAAAAAAGGTTATCAATTTTTGGGAGAGGAGGAAGCTTCCTACTTCACAAAAGCCGGAATGAAATTGTTTAGATTTTTGCAGGAATCACCTATTATTACTGTTGGTGTCTTTGGTGAAAAATGGGGTGGTGGAGCTGAATTCACTTATTTCTTGAATCAGCGTTTCGATTTGATTTTGAAAGGTGTAGAGTTCGATTCAATTAAACGTGAAAATGTTTATAGAACAAAGAAAAACTATAATCAACCAGAAATTGAATATGCAATTCTAGGTGGTTTTGGTGCTGTTCAGGAATTAGTACGATTAGGTTTTGGCGAGTCATTAGTTGATGAATTGTTTTATCAGGGCTTGACGGCAGAAAGAGCATACCAATTAGGACTCTCTAATGGAATTGGCGAGAATGAATATGAATTGTTAGAAAAAGCTTTCGAAATAGCAAGAATGAAACAAAAATATTCTTATCCATATTCTGCTGCTCTTTATAATAAACAAAAGAAAGAAGCTTTCTACGAAGGATGCAATGATGACAGACTGACAAAGGATACCGGCGAAACATTCAATCCTGAGAAGAATCCTTATATTAATAATGGTTTAATTAGACTTTTGAATATGGGTGGGCGAAATCCTCAACCCGAACTTGATGTGAGAGGAAAGCTACCCGGTTGGGAAAATAATTATAAAACACTATATCAAGATTAATTATGATCTCAATCAATCTGTCTGATAAAATTGCTATTGTTACAGGAGGAGCCTCTGGAATTGGAGCCGCCATTTCTTTTAAATTAGCTGAGTGTGGTGCAAATGTCGCCATTATTGATAAAAAGGAAGTGCTGGAAGCCCAAACTATAATCAATACTATCGAAGAACTTGGCAGAAAGTGCGTTTTTATATGTGCCGATATTTCTGATTTTCAGGCTTCTGGAAACGCAATTCTTGAGATTCTTTCTAAGTTTGGCAAGATAGATATTTTAGTAAATAATGCCGGAATTAATAAAGATGGTGTTATTTGGAAAATGACTGAAGAACAATGGGACAATGTAATTAATATTAACCTAAAAGGTTATTTTAATTATATTAGAGCTGTCGCCCCAGTTTTTAGAGAGCAAAACTTCGGGAAAATTATTAATATTTCTTCTATAAATGGGATGAGGGGAAAATTCGGACAAGCAAATTATTCTGCTGCAAAAGCTGGAATTATTGGTCTGACCAAAACGATTGCAAAGGAATTAGGGAAATATAATGTAAATGTAAACGCTATTGCTCCGGGATTGATTGATACTGAAATGATGAAAAATGCAGATGAGAGTGTCAGAGAAAATGCAATAAAAGAAATTGTTATTGGCAGAATTGGGTTACCTGATGAAATTGCAAATGTTGCAGCATTTTTATCATCAGATTTATCAAGACATATTACCGGCGAGATTATTAAAGTTGATGGCGGACAATATATATAGTTTATAAAGTTATAAAGTTATAAAGTTATAAATAAATCAAACTTGACAAACTTTATAAACTTGATAAACTTGATAAACTTAATAAACTTGATAAACTTAATAAACTTGATAAAATTGATAAAATTGATAAAATTGATAAACTTGATAAACTTGATGATCTTGATGATCTTGATAACTTGATAAACTTGATAACTTGATGAACTTAAATGACATAGTAATAATATCCGGCTGCAGAACTGCAATGGGAAAATTTGGAGGAACCCTCAAAAATGTTCCTTCTTATGATTTAGGTGCACATGTAGTTAAGGAATCTATAAAACGAGCAGGACTTACAGGAGAGCAAATTGATGATGTAATTCTAGGAACATGTCGTCAGGCAGGGAATGGACCAAATCCTGCACGAACAGCAGCTGTAAATGGCGGAGTAAAACAATCAACTCCTGCCATATCCTTAAATATGGCTTGTCCTTCAGGGATGAGAAGTGTTGTTATGGCTTCACAATCAATTCTTTTGGGTGAATCTGAAATCGTTATTACCGGTGGTTTTGAAAATATGAGCTCAATCCCCTATCTATTGAAAAATGCACGCTGGGATGGTTTCAAAATGGGGAATAAAGTTCTGGAAGATGGTTGGAGCGACAGTATTGACCCACTGATAAATCAAGGTATGGGTGAAACTGCCGAAAATTTATTTGATAAATATAAAATATCAAAAGAAGAACAAGATCTGTTCGCAGTTAATAGTCATATGAAGGCAGCTGATGCTCAAAAAAATGGCTGGTTCGATGAAGAAATTGCTCCGATTGAAATATCAGCTTCAAAAAAATCAAGTTCTATAATTTTCGATAAAGACGAGACGATTAGATATAATGCTAATCTGGAAGATATGGCAAAATTGAAACCGGCATTCAGAAAAAACGGAGTCGTTACTGCCGGGAATTCATGTGGTTTGAGTGATGGTGCTGTTTCAATGATTGTTACAAGTCGTCAAAAAGCAATTGAATTGAATGCTAAACCACTTTTTTCTATATTATCTTATTCTTCTATTGCAAGCGATCCTTCTATGATGGGTGAAGGTCCCGGATTTGCTATCCCTATTGCTTTGCAAAGAGCTAATCTATCTTTGAATGATATTGATGTAATTGAAATCAATGAAGCATTTGCAATCCAGGTTTTGACAAATGTTCAAACATTGAGTATTAATCTTGAAAAATTAAATATACATGGTGGTGCGATTGCATTAGGTCATCCAACAGGCATAAGTGGAGCCAGAATAATTTTGACTGCCTATTATGCACTTAAAAGACTGAATAAAACATATGCCCTGTGTTCAATTTGTGGTGCCGGTGGTGTTAGTATGGCAATGGTAATTAAAAGAGAAAATTAAGAAAGGATTGATAAATATATGCAAAAAGTAAAATTCGAATATCAACATGAAGGAAGCGTTGCCAAAATTATTCTTGATGATGGCAAAGGAAATGTAATAGACAAAATCATGATGAATGATTTGTTGGAATTGTTTGCAACTTTTAAAAATAACAATCATATCAAATTAATCACATTCGAAGGTGCCGGAAAGAATTTTTCTTATGGAGCAAGTGTAGAAGAACATCAAAAGGAATTAGCAAACGAAATGCTTACAGGATTTCATAATTTATTCCATGCAATGGTGGATTTACATATTCCAACTTTGGCAAAAATTTCAGGTAGTGCTCTTGGTGGTGGATTTGAATTACCTTTGTTTTGTAATTTTCTTTTTGCAGATAAAACTGCAAAAATTGGTCAACCTGAAATTTTGTTAGGTGTTTTTGCGCCACCAGCTTCGATAATGTTACCTTTAAAAATCGGGAATTCTAAAGCTGAAGAATTATTGATAACAGGAAAAGTTATTTCTGCTGAAGATGCTAAACAATTAGGTTTGATTAATGAAGTATTCGAAGACAAAGAAGAGATGGAAAATGCAGTTCAGGATTGGATACAAAAAAACATACTTGGTAAAAGTGCATCTTCTCTACGTTATGCAACTCAAGCTGCACGTGCTTCGTTTGATTATTTTATGAAAAAAAATCTTACTGCATTCCACGAGTTATTTGTTAATAAATTAATGGAAACTAATGATGCAAATGAAGGAATCAATTCATTTATGGAAAAAAGAAAACCTGAATGGAAGAACTGTTAAGTTTATAAAGTTTATAAAGTTCATAAAGTTATAAAGTTATATTGTTTATTAAGAATAAATATTAATTAAAAAAATATGATATTTGAAAAATTTGAAGATATAATAGCATGGCAAAAAGCAAAAGTCTTAACAATAGATATTTATAAAGCATTTTCTGAAAGTAAAGACTACGGATTTAAAGACCAAATTCAAAGAGCATCGGTTTTAATAATGAACAATATCACTGAAGGTTATGAAAGAAAATCAAACAATGAAGTTAAACAGTTTTTATATATTGCAAAAGGTTCTTGTGGAGAAGTACGCTCAATGTTAATGTTAGCAAAAGAATTTAAAAAAATGAAAGAATCAGAGTATTCTAAACTATTTACTCTTTCTGAAGAAATTTCGAAAATATTTTCAGGATTAATTAAAACTTTATAACTTGATAAAATTGATAAACTTGATAAACTAAAATATATGGCAGAAATAGTAAAATTACAATCAGTGAGTCATCTGCGAAAAACAATGGATGATTATTTTGTACGCTTAAAAGATGCAACAGAAACAGGAAGCAAAAAAATAGCATGGTGTACAAGCGTTGGACCGGCGGAATTACTCTATTCAATGGGATTTGAAGTTTATTTTCCCGAGAATCACGGTGCAATGCTCGGTGCAGCGAAAGTAGCTGATAACTATATCCCAATTGCTGTTGCTCAAGGATATTCACCTGATATTTGTTCATATCTTACAAGCGATGTCGGTGCATTTCTTGCGAATGAAACTCCTTTGCAAAAAAGTGGCTTAGCTTCTGTTCCCAAACCTGACGTATTAGTTTACAATACAAATCAATGTGGTGAAGTTCAGGATTGGTTTGAATATTATGCCAAACATTTTGATGTTCCGATATTTGGGATTATAACTCCTTTAAAAATAAATGAATTAACGGAAACGATTATTAGTGGAGTTGCTAAACAAATTGAAGAATTAGTTCCCGAATTAGAAAAAATTTCAGGTATTAAGTTTGATTTAGATAAGTTCAAAGAAACAACCCGTTTATCTCATGATGGCTGCGTACTATGGAGACAAGTATTAGAAACTGCTCAGAATCTGCCTGCCCCAATTAACTTCTTTGATTCTGCAATACATATGGGGCCAATTGTTGTAATGCGGGGTACTAAGTATGCTGTAGATTATTACAAAATTCTTTTGGCAGAATTGGAGGACAGAATTAAAAATAACATAGCAGCAGTTCCAACTGAGCAAATCCGAATTTATTGGGATGGAATGCCATTGTGGTATAAATTAAGCAGTATGGCTAAACTTTTTTCAGGTCTGGATACATGTGTTGTTGCTTCAACTTATTGTAATAGTTGGGTTTTTGATGATTTGGATCCTGAAAATCCGTTTTATTCTGCCGGTTTAGCTTATTGCAAATTATTCATTGTGAGATCGGATGAGGAGAAGCAAAAAGTTTTAGAAAAATTAATGGATGATTTTTCTATTGACGGAATTATTTACCACGATTCTAAAACTTGCGCAAGAAATTCGAACAATCGTTTCGGGCTTCCTGTCAGACTACAGGAAAGTACAAATATTCCATATTTGGAAATTAATGGAGATTTAAACGATTCACGTTGTTTTAGCGAAGAACAAAGCATAATAGCTATTGAAACATTTATTGATCAATTAAAAAGCAGAAAACAGTAAATAATGTATAAAGTTGGAATAGACCTTGGTTCATCATACACAAAAGGTGTTCTTGTGGATAGTAGTAATCAAATTATTGATTACCATTTAGTTAAGACCGGGTTTGATTTTAATCGTTCATCGAAAAGAATAATTGACAAATTTTCAGAAAATTTCAAAATTGACTTACCAATTTATACTTGTGGATATGGTAGAGAAAAATTAGAAGTTGAATCTGTCTCAAATTCCGAAATTATGGCTTTGGCAGAGGCTGTTTACCATCTTTACAATAAAAAGTGTTCAGTTATTGATATTGGTGGTCAGGATACTAAGTACATTAAAATAAATGAAATCGGCAAAGTTGATAAATTTAGAATGAACAGAAAATGTGCTGCCGGAACAGGTTCATTTTTAGAAGAAATTGCTTTCAGGCTGGATGTTTCTGCTACGGAATTTAATTCTTTTGCAGAACAAGCAACTGAAACAATTAAAATAAATAGTTTTTGTACAGTTTTCGCTGTGTCGGAAATTGTTGGAATGATAAAAAATGGTTTAACAATGCCTAATATTGTTTTGGGAATTTATAATTCTATACTAGATAGAAGCTTTGAATTGGCAAATATTGACGATTCCTTAATTTTAACAGGTGGGATTCCGGATTATCATCCGATAATATTAAAACTAATTCAAAAGAAAATTCCTAATGCTGTGAGCCCTGAGAAATCACAGTTTATGGCTGCATATGGAAGTGTGTTATTGAATACAAAAAGAGTAAATTAATTATCTATTAAATTTAAATACTAATTATTTTGGAAACATTAAAAGAACTTATTAAATATTGCGAAGATGTCGCTTTTGACTTAAATTTCACAAAAGCAAAAGAATGGAAAATACAAGATAAAAGCCGTGTCCTGGTTGGTTTTATGCCTATTTATTTTCCAAGGGAAATCGTTCATGCTGCTAATGGATTAGCAGTTGGGATTCTTGGGGGCGGCGATAAAAAACAAATCTTCAAAGGGGATGCTTACTATCAATCCTATATTTGCCATATGCCAAGAGGAATTGTTGAATTAGCACTCGACAAACATTTCGAAGAATTTGACGGATTTATTTTCCCATCAATCTGTGATGTGATTCGGAATCTTTCCGGGATGTTTAGATTATTCAAGTTAGGTAGATTTATTAAATATCTTGATTTTCCTCAAAATTTTCAGAGTCATATTGGCGGCACGTATTATCAACACGAATTACAGTCCATATTAGATTACATATATGAAATTAACGGTGTTGAGATAACGGCTGAAAGGCTGAATAACTCAATCTCATTATTTAATAAAAATCGTGAATTAACAAATAAGATATATGAAATCAGACAATCATTTCCTTGGCGAATGACTGCTGCTGATTTATATAATGTTGTTAGAGCCGGTTATGTTATGCCAGTTGAAGAGCATAATATTATATTAGATCGAATCATATCTTATTTAAATGAAGATATAGGCAATCCACTCGATAAAATCAGAGTATTGGTCATTGGTGCCTTTTGCGAACAACCACCTTTAGGTCTGATAAGAACAATAGAAATGGCTGGTTGTTATATAGTCGAAGATGACTTTTTACTTGGAGCAAGATGGATTCAGGGAAATGTTGATACCCGAACTGACAAACCATTAGAAACATTGTGCAATACTTATTTATCTCAAAGTACTTTCTCTTCTTCAGTTTACGATGCGGATAATCCTAAGGAAAATAGATTATTAAAACAATTTAGCGATAGAAAAGCTGATGGGATTATTTTTGCAGCACCTAGTTTCTGTGACCCTGCATTATTGGATCATCCAATTTTACAAAAAGCTTGCAATGATAATAATATTCGTTATATAAGCTTCCTATTCAGTGAAAATACCGGTCAATTTAAAGTTATAAAAGAACAAGTTGGAACATTTTCAGATTCGATTAAACTTTGGGAAGTTTAGAGATTTATTAAGTTAAGTTATAATATGAAAAATCGTATATGTGTTAATTAATTAAAAATAGAACAATCTGAATAAAATATATGTCTAAAGAAGTAAAAAAAGAAAAAAGTATGGTAATCCAAAAAGAGATGATTGCCAATCTCTTTAAGGAACTGAGCAACGCAAGAGAAACCGGTAAAAAGGTTGTTTATACCTTTGTCCCCGGTAATATATCTGAACTGATATTATCTTTTGATATGCTCCCTGTTTACCCGGAAATAAATGCATTGCAATCCGGAATGAGAAAAAAATCAGGTGGTTTTATTCTTGATGCAGAAAAGACTGGTCATTCCGAAGATGTTTGCACGTATGTGAAATGTGATGTTGGAATGTTGCTAAACGGCAATATCGGACCTACAGGTGAAAAAATTCCCAATCCTGATTTATTACTTTTAAGTTATACGGGCTGTTTCACTTTTATGAAATGGTTCGAAACATTAAAACGACTCTATCCGGGTGTGGAAGTGGCAATGCTCCATACTCCATATCAGGAAGGTGGTAAAATAACTCCGGAAATGACCGAATATATGGTGAAGCAGCTAAAAGAAGAAGTCATTCCTAAAATGGAAAAAGTATCAGGAAAAAAATATGATGAGGAAAAATTAAAATCTTTGCTGAAAAACACAAGTAAGACCGAAGAGACTATTCTCAAAATATTTGAAACTACAAAGAATCGCCCATCACCGATTGATGCTTATTTTGCAGGTGTATATTATATTGGTCCGATTAATAGCGGCTTTAGGGGTACAGCTGATGCAGTAAGTTATTATGAGGAATTATTAAAAGAAATTTTGGAAAGAGTCGACAATGGACTCGGTCCTATCACTCCCGAAGGAGAAATGGAACATGAACGATTTCGATTAGTTGTCGAAGGTCCTCCAAATTGGACTCATTTCCGTGAATTCTGGAAACTATTTTATGATATGGGAGCTGTAATTGTTGCTTCTAGTTATACAAAAGTTGGCGGTGTTTATGATTTGGGCTTTAGAGTTGATCCTGAACAACCTCTCGAAAGTTTATCCAAATATTGTATGAACTGTTACACTAATTTAAACTTAGAACAACGAGTTGATTTATTGTCAAAACATATACAGGATTATCAGGCAGACGGCTTTTTAGTAAACTCTATAAAAAGTTGTAACTCATTTTCGGCAGGACAATTAATGATTATGAACCAATTAGAAAGCAGATTGGAAATTCCGGTTGGATTCATTGAATCTGATTTAGTAGATCCACGGTATTTTTCGTATTCAAATATTAAGAACCGCCTGGAATCTTTCTTCCAAATGCTGGAACAAAGGAAAATAATTTTAAGCAGATAATTGTAAGTATTAACACTTTAAAAATCGTACAAAAATGGAAAAATATTATTTAGGAATAGATCTTGGTTCAACTACTTCGAAAGCAGTAATTATTAACGATGAAGACAAAATCATTGGTCGTGGAATTACCAATACTCGTGCGAACTATACAGTAGCAACTGAAATTGCAAGATTAGATGCAATTTATAATGCCCGCTTCACTCTTCTTAAGAACAAATTGAAAGAAGATATTAAAAATCAGCCTGAATATAGAAAATATATAGAAGATCTTGAAGCAGCTTTTCAATTTCTGCAGTTTAAAAGAAGATTAGATAGGTTGGTAGTCCAATTTAAGGATGTAATTGAACAAACCTTCAAAAATGAACAAAAAAATAAAATTGAAAATTTTGTTAAATCTATTGTTAATACCATAAGTCCTGAAATACGAAGTGAGTTTCTGTTTGGTAATTTAGGTTCAAAGAATCAATTTTTCAGAGATATTGTTAGCGAAAAATATAATAAAGAAGTTGGAAAAATAGACATTAAGTTCTTTGAACCGTTAATGTTAGTTTATGATAAGAGTATAACACCTGTTGAAAACGAATTAACCGAATTTAATTTTGGTGAATTAATTAATCAATCTATGGAACTCCTGAATGATAAGTATGCAAATTTAGATAATACATTTTCAGAAAATTCCAGCATTAAATTTGATAGCGAACTTAACTTATTAAAAGGCAATTACAAGAAAGTATATGATACATTGAAGGAGCATATACAATTTGTATCCAATATTGATATTCATATTGCAAATATGGTTGGCACTGGTTATGGACGTGCATTATTACCATTCCCCGAAAAATCAATTAAATCAGAAATCCTTTGCCATGCATTCGGTGCTCATGCTATTTTCCCGAATACCAGAACAGTTTTGGATATTGGCGGTCAGGATACCAAAGCAATCCAAGTTGATAGATATGGATTAGTAACAAGTTTTCATATGAATGATAGATGTGCAGCCGGCTGCGGAAGGTATTTAGGATATATAGCAGACGAATTCAGTATTTCTCTTTCTGAATTAGGTCCTTTAGCATTGGAAGCCGAAAATGAAGTAAATATTTGTTCAACTTGCACTGTGTTCGCTGCTGCAGAAATTAGAGAACTCACTAATGTTGGTCAGAAAAGATCCGATATACTTGCTGGTTTACACAAATCAATTGTAATGAGAGCAATGTCTTTAATCTCTCGTTCCGGAGGTGTCAGAAATGAGTTTACATTCACTGGAGGTGTTTCCAGAAATCCTGCAGTAGTCAAATATGTAACTGAACTAGTTCGTAAAAATTATGGCCAGGATTTGACAATTAACATACACTCTGATTCAATCTTTATGGGTGCTTTGGGTGGTGCTATGTTTGCCAGGTTAAGCAATTGATATTTTTTAAATTAATTAAATAAGAAATGAAATGAAAGAAAAAATATATACAATCGGCATTGATGTAGGAAGTAGTTTAATTAAAGCTTCTCTTATTGAGTATTCAGCAAATCCTGTAATTTTAGATAAAAGAACTGAAAAAATCAGAAAAAGAAACCCCGAAGTTGTTGCTGACCAGGTAATGGATTCAATATTAGAAACTCATAATTTAACATTCGAAGATATTGCTTATGTTGCAACAACGGGAGAAGGAGAACTACTGAAAAGAAAAAAAGGTCATTTTTATAGTATGACTACTCATGCTCGTGGCGGAATTTTTATGAATGAAGGTGCTAAAACAGTTGTTGATATGGGAGCTCTTTATGTTAGAGCAATTAAAATAAATGAGTTAGGAAGGGTATTGAATTACAAGATGACAGGGCAATGTGCTTCGGGTTCCGGTCAGTTTGTAGAAAATATATCGAAATATTTGGGAGTTGCTATTGAAGATGTTGGTGAAACTTCCTTAAAAGCAACGAATCCTGAAAAACCCTCAGGGATTTGCTCCGTATTAGCAGAAACAGATGTAATCAATATGGTTTCACGTGGTATTACAACTCCTGATATAATAAAAGGAATTCATTTATCTATTGCTGATAAGATTATCAAATTATTAACCTCCCTGAAAGCAGAAAGTCCAATCGCTCTTACCGGTGGCATGGCAATTAATCACGGGATGGTGCAGGCAATAGAAGAATTAGCCCATAAAGCAAATCTGAATTATCAATTTGTAACACATCAGGATGCAATTTTTGCAGGTTCATATGGAGCTGCAATTTGGGGTGGGTACAGATATTTAAAACTTAAAAGTGACAATGCAATAGTGCTTTAAAACATAAATTAATATGATAATATGAATCAAGAACTCAATAATCTGTTTAATCCGAAATCAGTTGCCTTAATTGGAGCTTCTACTAAAACATATTCAATTGGTAATGTTATTATCAAAAACCTTTTACGTTACAATTATCAAGGTGAAATCTATCCTATAAATGTGAAGGGAGAAGATATTCATGGAGTAAAAGCATATAAATCGATTTTTGATGTTCCGGGAAAAGTTGACCTTGCACATATTGTTATTCCTCCTCCATTTGTTCCTCAGGAAGTAGAAAATTGCGGCCAAATGGGAGTGAAAGCAATTATTATAAATACTGCCGGTTTTAAGGAAATGGGAATTGAGGGTAAAAAATTAGAAGACGATTTCTTAGAACGTGCTAAAAAATATAATATCCGCATCTTTGGACCTAACTGTCAGGGTATTATTAATTCTGATCCTGAATATAAAGCATATTGCAATTTTACATTTACGTATTTCAAACCAGGCAGTATTTCAATTGTAGCACAGAGTGGCGGAGTCGGTGCAGTTATCATGCAAGCATTCCACGATATGGGCATCGGTATGAGATTGTATGCTTCTAATGGGAATGGCTCCGATATTTCTATACCTGAGATAATGAGATACTATGGGAATGATGAAAAAACTAAAGTCATAGTTCTTTACATTGAAAGTATTGCTGATATTAAAGAATTCATGGAAACTGCCTCCGAAGTTGCAGCAAAAAAACCTGTTTTGGCAATTTCTGCGGGGAGAACAGAAAAAGGTGCAGAAGCATCAAAATCACATACCGGAGGTTTAGCAGGCGGAATGACTATGGAACTTATTTTCAAGAAAGCAGGAATCATTTCTTTCACAAAATTAGATGAACTTTGCTATGCTTCTATTGCATTTGCTACTCAGCCAATTCCAAAAGGAAAAAATGTTGGGATGATTACCAATACAGGTGGTCCCGCTATTATTGCAACTGATGAATTGGTTAGCAGAGGTCTCTCAATTCCAAAATTGACTGAAAATGCAAAATCAATTCTAAAAACAACTATGTTTCCTGCAGCATCAATTAATAATCCATTAGATGTGGTTGCTACGGCTGGTGCTGCTCAGTTCAAGAGTGCTTTTGAAGTAATGATGAATGAACCTCAAATTGATAGTGTTTATTTGACATTCGTAACACCTCCATTTGTTGATTGCGAAAGTGTTGCAAAGGAATTAGCCGAAATTAATAATAAGCAAATTAAACCAATGGTATGCAATTACATTACCGATAAACAAGGATGGATTGAAACCACTAACATTTTACAAGATAGCGGAATCCCCTGTTATGATTTCCCCGAAACCGCTGGTCAGGCACTTGCTTCATTAGTTAAGTATCACGAAATCACTTCTCGAGAAAAAGGGAGTATCGTTAGTTTTGATGATGTAGATAAATTAACTGTAGCAAATATTCTTCGAAATGTTAAGTCGCAAAATCGGGAAAATCTTTCTGCTAAAGAAGTATATGAAATCCTATCTGCATACCAAATTCCAGTAGCTGATTGGATGATTGCAGAAAATTTGGAAGAAGCTCTAGCTGCTGCAGATAAAATTGGTTATCCTGTTGTTATCAAAGCTGATTCAGAACAAGTGATTCATAAAAGTGATGTAGGGGGCGTTGCCGTAAATTTAACAAATTCAGAAGAAGTAGAAAATGCTGTTAAAGAAATGAAAGGAAAAATTGGGCAAAATGATTTGAAGTTTTTTGTTCAAAAATTTTTATCAGGTGGGAAAGAACTAATAATCGGAGCTAACAAGGAAGAAGGTTTAGGTCATTTAATTATGTTCGGTTTAGGTGGAATTTTTGTTGAAATTTTCAAAGATGTGATTTTTAATATTTCACCAATAACTGATGTTGAATCATATGAAATGGTGGAAAATATTAAAGCATCAAAAATATTAGGTAATTATCGAGGTAAACCTGGTATAGATAAGCAAATTATTTCAGTCATTTTGCAAAGAATTTCCTTGCTTGTTACTGATTTCCCTGAAATTAAAGAATTAGATTTGAATCCTGTATTTGCATTTGAAAATTCAGCTTATGTTGTAGATGCAAGAATTATTATTTAATGTAAACAAATTATAAAAAGGATAATAACATTTTTTTCAATTAATTAAATGGATAATTATGGAAAGTGAAAAATATAGAATCGGAATAATTGGTTTAGGACCAATAGGCCAAACTTTGGCCGTACATTTCAAAGAAGCCGGTTGTGATGTAGCTATTACAGATTTAGATAGAGAGAAACTCAATTTAATCAGAAAACAAGGTATTGAATTAGTTGGGAAAATTGAAAAGAAATCCTTTTTTAAATATGTATATTACTCCATACAGGAAATGCTTGAACATGACATTGATATTCTCATTAGTGCAGTAAAAGCTTACCACGTAGACAGTATTCTTAAACAAATTGAAACATATAATCAAAAAGAATTATTTTTGCTTAGTGCTCAAAACGGAATTGATATCAGAAAAAAATACACAAGTCATTTTAGCGAATCTAGGATTTTTAGAATGGTTGTAAATTTTGCCGGTAACCTGCAAGCACCAAACACTGTTTTTGAGAATTTTTTTGTTCCTCCCAATTATGTAGCTTCAGTAAATGATTCTCAAACGGAAATTGCCGAATGGATTGCCAGGACATTGACAAGTGTAAATTTAGAAACTCGTACAGTAGATTCATTTGTTGTTGCAGATAAAATTTGGGAAAAAACAATTTTAAATGCTGCTTTAAGTCCAATTTGTGCAATTTCCAGATTAACTATGAAGGAAGCAATGGATAATCCTGATACACTTGAAATTGTAGAACAAATATTATATGAATGTGTTGCAGTGGCAAAAACAGAGGAAATTAAATTGCCGGAAAATTTTGTTAAATTAGGGATCCGTTATTTATCTCAGGCCGGCAACCACATGCCTTCACTAGGTGTTGATTTAATTAATAAATCACCCACAGAAATCGACTATATGAATGGTAAAATTGTAGAATATGGTAGAAAGCATTATATAAAGACGCCACTTAACTTAACTTTAACCAATTTAGTTAAAGCAATTCAATGTAAAAATGGAAATAGTAAATAATTGAGCAGAAATTATTAACAAAATATATAAGACTTATGAAAGACAAAATTTATTCATGGAAAATGACTTCACTGAAAGAAGACTTTCAATTGCAGGAAAGCCCTTTTCCCGATCTCTCAGAAAATGAAGTATTAGTTGAAATAGCAGGTTGCGGTGTTTGTCATACTGATTTAAGTTTTTGGTACTTTGGAGTGAAAACAAAAAAAGAATTGCCAATTACTCTTGGTCATGAAATTAGTGGACAAGTTATTGCAGGAGACCCTGCATGGGTTGGTAAAAATGTAATTATTCCTGCAGTTTTACCTTGTGGAGAATGTGAACTATGCAAAAAAGGTCGTAGTAATATGTGCCAAAATCAACTAATGCCGGGAAATGATTTCGATGGTGGATTTGCTTCGCATATTAAAGTTCCTTCAAAATTTTTATGTCCTGTTCCTGACAAAGTTCTTGAGAAATATTCTCTGCAGCAACTTGCTGTAGTTGCAGATGCAATTTCTACTCCTTATCAGGTTTTAATGAAATCAGAAATAGAACCTGAAGATCTTGCAATTGTCATTGGTGTTGGAGGTGTTGGTACTTATGCAGCTCTCATTGCAAAAATTATGGGTGCTAAAGTGATTGCAATCGATATTGATGATATGAAATTAAATAATGCCAAAACAAATGGAATTGATGCAATTATTAATGCTAAAGATTTGGATATTAAATCGATAAAATCAAAAGTTAAAGAAATTGCAAAAGAACTCGGAGTATCCAAATATGGCTGGAAAATCTTCGAAATATCCGGTACTAGGATTGGACAGGAAACAGCGTTTGCATTGATAACTTATACTACAACACTTTCTATTGTAGGTTTTACAATGGATAAACCTGATGTTAGGTTAAGTAATTTAATGGCGTTTGATGCAAAATTGATCGGTACTTGGGGTTGTAAGCCTGAATTATATCCTGAAGTTCTTGACTTAATTGCAGAAGACAAACTGCAAATTTCATCTTTTATTGAAACTTTTCCAATGTCTCAAATCAATGAGGTTTTCAGAAATACTTTGGCACATAAATACACAAAACGTTCAATTTTAGTTCCCGATTTTGAGAATTAACTCAACAAAACAATTGAATAAAAATAATTAACAATAAATGAGGATAAAAATATGTTATTTTCACACAATTTAGTAGAAACTGAATATAAAGAAATCCTATTTGAAAAAAGACCTTGCAAGGATAAAAACGGGAATCCTATTGAAGGACTTTATAATGCCTGGATTTTTTTGAATAATCCTAATCAATTTAATTCCTACACTACAGGTGCAGTTAAGGAAATTATATTAGCAATGCGGGAAGCTTCGAACGATCGTAGTGTTGTTGCTGTTGTCTTCACAGCAGTTGGTGATAAAGCATTCTGTACCGGAGGTAATACTAAAGAATACGCTGAATATTACGCAGGCAATCCTCAGGAATATAAGCAATATATGCGACTATTTAATGATATGGTTTCTTCCATTTTAATGAATGATAAACCTGTTGTTTGTCGTGTAAATGGTATGAGAATTGGAGGAGGTCAGGAAATTGGTATGGCATGCGATTTTTCTATCGCACATGATTTGGCACGTTTTGGCCAGGCAGGTCCAAAGCATGGAAGCGCACCTGATGGTGGTTCCACTGATTTTCTGCATTTATTTGTTGGAGTTGAACGTGCAATGTACTCTTGTACTATTTGTGACCCTTGGTCTGCTCACGAAGCATTACAATATGGACTCGTAACTGAAATCGTCCCTTCTTTAAAAGTTGATGGTAATTTTATACCTAATCCAATGGTTTATGTTGATAAATGGGTAAATAAAAAAGGTGAAATAATATACGGTAAAACAAAAACAGGCGAAGATTTAGCAGAAGCAAAGGCACTTTTAAAATCAGGAACTGTGGATTTATCTTTATTGGATGAAGCAGTTGAAAAATTATGTACAAAACTGCTCATGACAATGCCAAATTGCCTTAGTAAAACAATTAATTCCTTAAGAAAGAAAAAACTTGAACATTGGGATAAAAATAAAGAAAGTAACCGTGATTGGTTAGCACTCAATATGATGACAGAAGGGAAAGCAGGATTCCAGGCTTTTAATTTTGGTCCTAAGGATAATAGAGAAGTTGACTTTATTAAAGTTCGTCAAATGCTTGCTGAAGGACACGAATGGAATGAAGAAATGCTGAGAGCTGTTTCACCTCAGTATCAATAAAAAAATACAAAAAAAAACAATCCCTAAAAGTGACTCTTTTTGGGATTGTTTTTTTTATTTACAGTTTTTTCATTAATTTACATTTATAATAAACAATTATTGAAAATGAAAACATTTTATTTATTTTATTTAATCTTTTTCCTGGCCCTAACCTCATTTGCTCAGGAAATTAACTGGACATTTGAACTTAAAGATTCTTCATTTGGGCAAACTGCTGCAGGTGACATAGACGGTGACGGGAAACTCGAACTTGTGTTTGGATGCTATAGAAATGATGGCAATATTTATGCACTCAATGCCGAAGATGGTTCGTTGCTTTGGAAATACAATACTTCATTAAATGGAAAGGATGCTTGTAACGATGCAGCTCCAATTATTTATGATATTGATGAAGATGGGATTCCGGAAGTAATTGTTGCAAGTTCCTGCACTGCCCGCACTTATTGCCTGAATGGCACGGACGGAACTGTAAAGTGGGCAGCTCAATCACGAGGAAGCGACTCCCCTCCTTCCATCGCAGATATTGATAATGATGGTAAAGATGAAATTTTGCATGGTGAATTTGGCGGTTACGTGATTTGTTTTGATGCACTCACAGGTGCACAAGAGTGGGAAATTGCTGTGGATACTCATTCATGGATTCAAACTGCCCCTTCCATTGCAGATTTCGACCTGGATGGCAATTTGGACTTCGTTGTTGCAACCTGGAATGCAGTAGAAGGAGATACAAACCGTGTTTATGCTTATCGTGGATATGACCAAAAACTCCTCTGGAGTTTTGACCTGGCTAAATATGCCTATCATGGAACTGCTATAGCAAATTTGGATGAAGATTTCTATCCGGAACTTGTGATTGGTGATTATTCCGGTTTGCTTATAGTATTGAACGCAGAAGACGGTTCTCTCGTTTGGGATGCAGTCGATTCACCTTCTTATTATATTGGCGGACCTGTTGCAATTGGAAATATTGACACTGAACTTGAAGAAGAATTAGTGATTCCAACAGGAAGTCAAATAGTATGCCGGAATAAAAATGGTGATTTAAAGTGGAAGATTGTGCAAAATGATGCAGGTCAATCTTTCCGTGGAGTTGCCTTAAGCGATATTACAGGTGATAATATACCGGATATTTTGTTAGCAACAAGTACCGGAAAAGTTGCCGCATATTCAGGAATTGGAACTCCCAGTCAGATTTTCGAATATAATATAAATGATTATTATGGAAAAAGTTTGGATTTCAATAATGCTCCAATAGTCGCAGATTTCGATGAAGATGGCACCCTGGATATGTTTGTAATTGGTGGATACACAACGTATCCAGATTATGAGAGTAATTATGGACTTGCAATTTCATTCAAAGCAGGAAAAGGTGCAGGTCCCGATTGGCTAATGTTTCAGAAAAATATCCGCCGTACGAGCAGTGACTATCTTGACCCGGTTTCAGTGAAAGATGTTCCTATGCTAGGTAAAGTGATTATATCCCCTAACCCTTCTTCGGAATATATTATCATTGATTACCCTTTTAACAAGAATGAACAAGTGGATATGTATGAAACAATCCGAATTTTTGATGTGCTGGGAAATGAAATGCAAACAACCTGCATTCATAAGCAATCCACATCTCAAGAAAGAAATCGAATACAAATTAATGTTTCAGCACTGCCGACAGGAACCTACTTCCTCCGTACAGGCAGTGTTGTTCAAAAATTTATGATTGTTAGGTGAAAAAAATTGGAGCGGATTGATTTAGAAAAGATTATGAAAGAAAAAGTAGGTGATAAACATTTCGGTTTGCCTCCTTTTATTCATAAAATTTTTTACAAATATCTGAAAAAAATTGTGAAGGAAAAGGAAATTAATGACCTGATTCAAAGCAATAATGATAAGAAAAATTATGATTTTGTTACCGGTTTTTTCGAAGGTCTGAATTTCATATATAATGTTAAGAATAAGAGTAATCAAAAAATCCCGAAAACCGGAAGATTATTCATTATTTCAAATCATCCTCTTGGTGGATTGGACGGACTAGCATTACTGAATGCTGTGAGTGAGGTAAGGCAGGATGTAAAGATTATCGTAAACGATATTTTAATGATAATTGAAAATTTGCAGGAAGTATTCATTCCTACAGCAACTTTCAGCGATAAGATTTCCAAGAGTAATATTCAGAAAATTCTGGATGCCATTTATCGAGAAGAAGCTATTATCATTTTCCCGGCTGGTAGTGTTTCTCATTTAACTATGAAAGGTATTAGGGATGCGGAATGGAATAAAAGTTTCGTGTCACTAGCGAAAAAGTATTCAGTTCCAATTATCCCAACTTTTGTGAAAGGTCGTAATTCCTTTAAGTTTTATATTTTCGGATTAATTAAAAAAACTTTGGGAACATTGCTGTTGCCTAACGAAATTATTCACAAAGAAAATAAATCAGTTGATATTTATTTTGGAAATACATTTCATGTTGATAAATCTCAAAAAAAATTGTCAGATATTGAAATTGTAAAACTTGTGAAAGAATTGGTTTATTCCCTTCCTAATAAAATAAAATGAAATAAAACATAAAAAGTCAACATCTGGTCTCAATGCTATTTGAATTTACTTGCAAATCAAACGAAAACCTTTTCCATTCAGTGATGGATTAGATAAGATTATTGATTTATTGTTCTTGAAAAAAACAATTTATTTCATTGCATCATATAGCACTTCCACAAAATGCAAAGCTTTTCGGGATGTACCCTCAGCAATCTGATGACGGCAACTCGTCCCGTTTGCAACAATTATAGTATCTTCAGGAGCATTTCGAACAGCAGGGAAAAGTGCTAATTCACCAATTTTCATTGAAACGTCATATTTATCCTTTTCAAAACCGAATGAACCCGCCATTCCGCAGCAACCGGATTTAATTTCTTCCACTTGATAATTTTCGGGAATTGAAAGAACTTTCATTAATGCATCACTGCCGGCAAGAGCTTTTTGATGACAATGTGTGTGCAGCATGATATTCAAAGATTGTTCTGTGAAAGAATTAGAATTTATTTGCCCTTTTTCAAATTCATTTGCTAAAAATTCATCTAATAGAAATGTATGCCTTGCAATATTTTTGGCAGAATCATGCAAATCACCTGAAACAATTTCCTTATATTCATCTCTGAATGTAAGTATTGCCGAGGGTTCTAATCCAAGTAAAGGAGTGTTTTCATTTATCAAATCAGCAAGGTTTCTAACATTCATTTCTGCAATTTTCTTTGCTCTTTTGAGTAATCCTTTGGAAAAAAATGTCCTGCCACTTTCGCCGACAGGTGCAATTTTTACTCCATATCCCAATTTTTCGAGTAAAAGTATAGCTTTAACTCCAATATCTGAATCGAAATAATTTGTAAACTCATCTGCGAATAAGTATATTTGCCTATTAGTCCTTGCAGCCTGATGCTTCCTATCCCACTTCTTCAGACTGATTTCTTTCAGTTCGGGCAATTGTCTTTTTTGCTCAAATTTTAGGAGATATTTCAGTACTGAGGAAGTTACTTTATTTTTTACAATAAAATTATAAAATTTCGGAGCAAAACTACCTATTCGATTGAATATATTCAAATTGCCAATCATCCATACATTGAATGGTACTCCTGCATCATCATAATAATGCTGCAAGAACTCTGCTTTCAATTTTGTTACATCCACATTTGATGGACACTCGCTTTTGCAGGCTTTGCAAGATAAGCATAAACTGAAAACTTCCATTAAATCTTCATCAACGAATGGATTTCCTTTATTAGATTTACTGATAATTTCACGTAAAGCGTTTGCCCGAGCACGTGTAGTATGTTTCTCGTCCAAGGTTGCTTTATAACTCGGACACATTGTCCCGCCAAGTATTTGCGGCTTGCGGCAGTCACCTGATCCATTGCATTTTTCAATGGAATTTGAAAAACCTCCATCATTGTCGAAATTGAAATATGTCTGAAATTCCCGTTTTGGCTTTGTGTGGTCAATCCTCAGAAAAGTATTCATTCGAGGAGCATCTACGATTTTCCCGGGATTGAAAATCCCATTCGGGTCGAAAATCTGTTTAATTTGCTTAAAATATTCGTAAATCTCTTCGCCAAACATAAATGGAATCATTTCACCTCGAAGTCGTCCGTCACCATGTTCACCGCAAAGAGA
>Ga0154569_155_pt3 | contig 35610 bp, 31 predicted proteins | sample RifGroF2_FD_115998 | JGI IMG/M metagenome (GOLD analysis project Ga0154569, IMG submission 115998) | Ignavibacteria bacterium GWF2_33_9
ATATTTTTTCATTTCTCTAATTTTCAGTCAGTTGATTTTTTTATCTCAATTATTTAACGATTCCAACATATAAATACGCCACTCCAAATGTTAATTTCCGATAATATGTTTTGGAAAATTGTCCAGTTGAATTCATTATATCCAGGAAATTTTCGGCAGCAGGGAATTTAGACGCAGTAACTGGTAAATATGTGTAAGCGCTTTTATCGCTTGCAAAAAGTTTGCCAAGCTGAGGCATAATGTATTTGCTGTATATTTTATATGGAACTGCAAAAAGTCCATTTGGCTGCCCGAATTCCAGAATTAATACTTTACCGCCCGGCTTAACAACTCTTGCAAGTTCAGAAACTCCTCTTTTAGGGTCATCAACATTGCGTATTCCGAAGGAAATTGAAGAAATATCGAAAGTGTCACTTTCGTATTGCAAACTCATTACATCCGCAAATTCAAATTTAACAGCATTGCCGATTTTTTCATTTTTTTCATGTGCATAAATCATCATATCTTCGCAAAAATCTGTTCCAATAACCTGATTTGGTAATGTATCTGTAATTTTATTCAATCTTTCCCAAAATGCAAAAGCCAAATCACCGGTCCCGGTAGCACAATCCAGAACTCTTTGTCCGGATTGAAGATTTGCTTCATTCACCGTTACTTTTCTCCAGCGATGATGAATCCCGAAGGATAGTATGGAATTCATTTTATCATAATTCCCCGAAATCGAGGCAAACATATTTCTTACTTCTTCACTCATATTCTTATTTAATTTATTTTTGCTTCATACATGGACAAATTTGCTGACGAATTGAATCAGGAATTGATATATCCGGAAATGGTTTAAATGTTTTTACTTGATTTTTTACTCCCTCGTAACCTTTATTCACTCCATCTGTATTTTGCAGCCAGTATTGATAAGCCGATTCATTGCTGAATTTACAGAATTGCATTAATATTGCTGCAGAAACGTACCCTGATTGGTGCCATCCATTCCAACAATGCAGATAAATCGGTCCTTTTGCAGGATTATTTATTACATCCAACACATCCTGCATAATATTTCTCATATCCTTTCGTGCATTTCCGGAATTATTCAGATAATGCAAAGTATCGGATTTATCTTTGCTCACCCATAGCTTTTTGGCGTCTTTGTAATTCGTAGCATAAAGATAGTATACATCACTGAAACCTTCTGAAAGAAGATGCTCAAGTCCGTCTTCAGGCAGTGGATTATGATTATCTCTTTTATTCAATTTATGGTAATAATTATTCGCCCCGCCACGATAGGCAATTCCATACAGGATTGTTCTCATATTTCTTGTACCGTATAGTGCATCAAATCCATCACCATGATTATTAGTGATTTTTTCGTCTAAGCACTTTACTCCATAACGATCTTTGTAATATTCAACCTTATCAGTTAGTGAGTTGAATTCCTTCGCATCATTTACTTTTGCAAAAGTGGAGATATCACATACAGACAAGAACAAAAGTAATACTGCAAAGTGAAAACAATATCTTATAATAATATTTTTCATAAAAATTTACTTTTTATTTAGGAAACTGAAAATTAATTCAAAGTTTTTTGATAATTTTGAAATTAATTTAAAACAAAATTAGGTATAAAATGCTTAAAAATACATTTACTATTTTACTTGTATTGTTTTTTGCATTTCAATTAAGAGCTGAAATGTTTTCAGGTAAAGTTGTTTCTGATGAAAATCAGGCTCCTCTAAAAAACGTAAAAGTGTTTGTGGAAGAACTTAAATCTACATTTGAAACAAATTCTGAAGGGCTTTTTGAATTCGACGTGCAAAATTTTAAATCAATAAATTTAGTTATTACAGCACTTAAATATCAAACCAAAAAAATTGCTTTCCAAAGTTCAGACTTTCAACAAACAAATTTAATTTCACTATCACCGAAACTTTATCTTTTCGATGATGTGGTTATTTACAGTGCAACTCGTCAACCACAAAAGATTACTGAATCACCTGCTGCTGTTTACCATCAGTCTCCTGACGAAATACGAATCAGTTCACGTACAGGACAAATTGCACAAGTATTTCAGGAATATGCCGGAGTTGATGTGCTGCAAAGCGGTGCTTCCGATTTCATCGTCAATTCCCGTGGATTTAATGGTGGGCTGAACAGACGTGTATTGGTTTTGCAAGATGGACGTGAAACCTCAATGCCTCTTCTAGGTGCTCAGGAATGGAATTCTTTTTCAGTACCTTTGGATGAATTTGCTCGTGTGGAATTTGTGAGAGGTCCTGCTGCTTCACTTTATGGTGCCAATGCTTACAATGGTGTTTTAAATCTTACTTCCTTTGCTCCAAAAGATGTGCTTGGACCAAAAGCAAGTGTTCTTTTTGGTGACTTTAAAACTCTGCGTTTGGATACACGATTTGCACAGCAATTCGGGAAATTGTCCTATAAATTTACTCTTGGTCATTCTGAAAGACTTAATTGGTCTAAATCCAGAAATACACCTGCTGAACTCGAATATGCAGGTTTGCCGCTGGAAAAGAAAATCCTGGAGGAAAGCGATAGAATGACTACCGCAAATTACGGGACTTTCCGTTTGGATTATGATATTAAATCCGACTTGATTGCAACTGCTGAAGCCGGATATTCCAGAAATAAAAATGAAATGTTCGTTTTCGGATTAGGCAGAACTTTCGTGAAAGATGTAGAACGTCCTTATGCACGACTTGCTCTAAATTCACCTAATTTCCATTTCCAGGCAAGTTATATGAAACGTTCTGTGCCTGACACTATGTGGTTGATGGTTCCGGGTGCACCTCTTCTCGATAATTCTGATGACTTGTTTTTGGAAGCTCAGTATAATTTCCAATTGAATGATAATGTAGGATTCATTTTTGGCGGAAGTCAGGATTTCCAAAGAATTCGAACTTCAGGCACATCAATTCCTGATGACGTAAATGCTTCTTATACAGGTGTTTACGGTCAATTTGATTATAAGATATTGCATAATCTGGAATTTGTAACTTCTGCAAGAGTTGATTTGGCAAGCATTCACGAAACTCAGTTTTCTCCGAGAGTAGCTTTTGTCTATCATCCGGCAACTAATCAAAAATTCAGAATTTCAGTTGGCCGTTCTTTCCAAAGACCAAATTATTCCGAACTTTACAGAGTAACCCCTGATGCTCCTGCTTTTGATAAATACATCGGTGCACCTGTGAATTTCGCTGCTTTACAGCAGAAAGTGAATGATACACTTGCTGCAATTACCGGCACTAATCCAAATCTGAATTTCGGACTGAGTGCTTTCAATGCAAAGGCTATCGGAAATGAAAAATTACAGGTTGAAAAAAATCTTGGATTTGAACTTGGTTATGAAGGTATTTACTTCGAAAGATTCCGTTTATCGGCAGATGTATATTATAATCAATTGAGTGATTTTATCACGAACTTTTTGCCGGCTGTCAATTCCGATATTCCACAGTGGAATCCTAATTTGCCTGCAAATCTGCAGCAATATCAGGCATTGGTGAAAGAAATTCTAACAAGCAAACTCACCGCAAGAGATATTGCCCGTTTGTCAGATTATAAGGGTGTTCCAACTTTTATTGTATCAAATACTAATGTTGGCGAAGTGGATCAATGGGGTGTTGAATTGAATATGGAATATTATTTCTCAAGAGAATTCCATTTTGATTTCGGCTATTCACATTATGATTTCAATATTGTTAAAGCTGATGCGAATCAGGAATTACTGCCTAATACTTCACCGAATAAATATAGAATTGCGGCTAATTACGAAAAAGCTAAAGTTTTCGATGCTCAAATTAGTTTCGATTATACTCAAGGGTATGATTGGCTTGCGGGTACTTATGTAGGTTATGTGCCTGATTACGGAGTACTTAATTTCACTGCAGGATATTACCTTGCAGATAATCTCGAATTATCTGTTAATGTATATAATGCTCTAAACAGAAAACATTATGAAATCTTCGGTGGAACTTATATCCCAAGATATACTACCTTCAGATTAAATTTTGTTTTGTAAAAAAATATCAATAAATACTCAAGAGGCGGGATTTCCCGCCTTTTTTTTATGACAATGTGATGGTGCAAGGGAACGCAGTCCCTGTCATTCTGAGCGAAGCGAAAATTCCTAGTAATCGGCTGTTCCATTCAAAATTCAAAATTTTCTTAATTCCTTTTTAATTTGTAATTATTCGACATTATTTTTGTAATTTTAAAGTAATTTAAAAAGCAATTGCGTGTATAAATGAGTTCATCAAGATTCGCTTCGCTCATCTTGAAAGTTGATATAAAATTGTAAATTTACTACTTTTAAAAGAAAAGACTTAAGACAAAATCTGAAAATGGATAATTTTGAAGAATATTTACGGCAAGGTGAACCAAACAAAGCAGAAAAAGCTAAAGTTTGGAAAACCGCTATCGGATTGCAACTAGTTGATGGATTAATAACTTCTGATTATTTGATAGCAACTGCCAAAAAGAATATTGAAGGCGATATTACCATTGATAAAGTAAAAAAGTTAATTGACAGTTATTATAAACAACATCCTCTAAAAGATACCGAAAACCGCACCGAAGAAGCAGACAAAGTATCAGCACAGATTGCTGAAATATTAAGCGAGCAAACCTTTACATTTTCACCTGCCGAATATCTTACCATTCATCGCAGGTTGTTTCAAGGTGTTTACAGCGATGCAGGCAAAATACGTGATTATAACATTACAAAACAAGAATGGGTTTTAAACGGTGAAACGGTTTTATATGCGAGTGCCGAAAGTTTGAGAGCTACTTTAGATTACGATTTCGAGCAAGAGAAAAAATTTAACTACAAAGGTTTAAGCCCACTAGAAATTATAGAACACTTAGCACATTTTATTAGCGACTTGTGGCAGATTCACATATTTGGCGAGGGCAACACACGGACAACTGCAATTTTTTTAATAAAATATCTACGAAAACTTGGTGTTAAAGAGGTAAATAATAACTTATTTGCTGAACATTCTTGGTATTTCCGAAATGCACTTGTGCGAGCAAACTACGAAGATTTATCTAAGGGTATCCACAAAACAAAAAGGCATCTTATTCACTTTCTCGCAAATTTATTGCTGGGAGAAAATCATTTGCTTATAAATCGAGAATTGCATATTCAATCCATTGACACTGTAAAAGTTGATAATGACACTGTAATTGACACTGTATTTTATTTGATAAAGCAAAATAATAAAATAATAGCCGCTGAAATTAGCGAAAGATTAAAGATAAGTTTGAGCACAGTAAAACGGAAAATAAAAGAACTTAAAGCTAGTGGAAAAATTGAACGCATAGGAAGCGATAAAACAGGCTATTGGAAAATTATTTCGTGATGAAATCACACCACACACTTATGCAATACAAAAGACCTTGCCGCAAGAATAATTATTGAAATACATAATTCTGTTTGTTAGTATTAATATTCTTGAAAATCAAAGCCAAACTTGTGATTTGAAACCATTTGAAGATGTTGATGGTGCAAGCGAACAAAATCCCTGTCATTCTGAGCGAAGCGAAAATTCCTAGTAATCAGCTGTTCCATTCAAAATTCAAAATTTTCTTAATTCATTTTTAATTTGTAATTATTCGACATTATTTTTGTAATTTGAAAGTAATTTAAAAAGCAATTGCGTGAATAATTGTGCTGTGCGTTAGTGTAAAAAGCCAACCGCAGACAGACGACAATATGAAATTGAAGAAAACGGAAATAAAAGAACTGATTACCCTTCTTGGCTTTAAACAGCAAGACGGAGAAAAGGACATTTATTACAAGACTTATAAAAAGCACAAGGACTACATTCTCAAAGTAAATTTTGAGAAAGAAAATATTGAATACGGAACCAAAATTAAACTTGGCGACCTGACGACCAGCAACTTTGAAAACAGCGAAAATTTTGTTGTGTTGGAGTGTGTGGACAGAGTTTTAGAAAAAGGTTATCCGCCTGACAGACTTTCATTGGAACACAAGTGGCCAATGGGAAGAAAAGAAAAAGGCAAGTTGGACATTTTAATCACTGACAAGGAAGACAAAGCCTATTTGATGATTGAGTGCAAAACTTGGGGCGGTGAATACGAGAACGAGAAAAAGAAAATGCAGCGTGACGGTGGACAGCTTTTTTCTTATTTCCAACAAGACAAAGCAGCCCAATACTTATGCCTTTACGCTTCACGACTTAACAAAGGAGCAATTGAATATGTAAACGACATTGTTCAAGTGGACGAGCAATGGGCAACATTGAGCAACCAAAAAGAAATTTTTGACCATTGGAATAAAAACTACAAAGACAACGGAATTTTTGAAGATTGGGCAAACGCCTATGATGTAGAAATAAAAGCACTTACAAGGGGCAGACTAAAAGAACTGACCGAAGAAGATAGCGGACGAATTTTTAATCAGTTTGCGGAAATCCTACGCCACAATGTTGTTTCAGACAAGCCAAACGCTTTCAACAAAATTTTCAATTTATTCCTTTGCAAAATCGTAGACGAAGATCGCAAACCAGACGAAGAATTAAAATTTCAATGGTTAGAGACCGATAATGACGAAGATTTGCAAAAACGGCTTTCAGACCTTTACAAACAAGGAATGAAAGAGTATTTAACCAAAGACGTTACCGATTACAACGACAAAGAAGTTGAAGACAAACTCTATGCTCTTGATGCAGCAGTTAGAGACCAAATCAGGGAAATGTTTACCAAAGTACGTTTGCACAAAAACAACGAGTTTGCGTTCAAAGAAGTATTTGACGAAAAATCATTCAGAGAAAATGCAATAGTAGTTCGTGAAGTAGTTGAATTGCTTCAACCTTATCAAATTCGTTACGGACACAAACAACAATTTTTAGGCGACTTCTTTGAATTGCTTTTAAGCACAGGTATCAAGCAAGAAGCAGGTCAATTTTTTACACCTGTTCCAGTTGCCAAGTTTATTATTTCGTCTTTGCCAATTCGTGAACTCATTGAAAAGAAAATCCAAAATGACGAAACGAACTTTTTGCCTTACATAATTGACTATGCAGCAGGAAGCGGGCATTTCTTGACCGAAGCAATGGACGAAGTGCAAAATATTATTGAAAGCATTGACCCAAGCAAACAAAAACCCTCTGTAAATTCAAAACTCAAAAGTTGGAAAGAAAGCTCATTTGATTGGGCTTACGATTATGTTTATGGCGTTGAAGCCGATTACCGATTAGTAAAAACAGCAAAAGTAAGTTGCTTCTTAAATGGTGACGGTTTGGCAAATGTTATTCACGCTGACGGCTTAGACCATTTTCAAAAAAGCATTGACTACAAAGGCAAACTAAAAGAAGTTAGTGCAGACGACACCAAAGACAACGGACAGTTTGATATTTTGGTGGCAAACCCACCCTATTCGGTTTCAGCTTTCAAAAACACATTGAAAAACGGTGATGAAAGTTTTGAACTCTTTAACCGATTAACTGATGACAGCAGCGAAATTGAATGTTTGTTTATTGAACGCACCAAACAGCTTTTAAAAGTTGGTGGTTGGGCAGGTGTGATTTTGCCAAGTTCAATTTTGAGTAATTCAGGCATTTACACAGATGCAAGAGAAATAATACTCAAATACTTTGACCTAAAAGCCATTACCGAGTTTGGCTCAAATACATTTATGGCAACAGGCACAAACACAGTTACACTGTTTTTGGAACGCAAACCGAACAACGATTGGAAAAAGATTGAAAACGCTATAAAAAACTTCTTTGACAAACCGAAAGAAGCAACTGTAAACGGCATTGAAAAAGCATTTAGCAAATATGTTTCAACCGTATTTGAAGGCTTAGAACTTGCCGACTACATTTCGTTGGTAAGCAAGAAACCAAATGAAAACATACAGAAACAAGAACTTTACAACGACTATAAAACTTGGTTTGCTTCACTCACCGAAGTAAAACAACTGAAAGAAAAGAAAGCATTTAAAGACAAAACCAAAGCAGAGCAGCAAGCCGAGTTGGATAAACTTTTCTATGAAAAGGTATTTGCCAAAGAGCAAGACAAAATGCTTTACTACTTTTTGGTTTACCCACAGCAAACTGTTTTAATCAAGGTTGGTGAGAAACAAGCAGAGAAAGATTTTATCGGTTACGAGTTTAGCAGTCGCAGGGGACACGAAGGAATAAAAATGTATCGTGATGAAAACGGGAAATCCACAACCAAACTTTATGACGAAGAAAATCCTTTGAACTCCGAAAAGGCGAATAGCTATGTTTACCGCTCATTTTTAGGTAAGAAATTCATTATAGAAAAGCCTTTAGCAGAAAACATTAGCAAAATAGACACATTAGATTTGATTGATTTTACCAAGCTGGCATTTGAAAAATCCGTGTCTTTAAATGCTAAAAAAAAAGTTCAACTAAAATCTAAATGGGAACTAATTCCAATAGGGAAAATATGTGAAACAGGTTCAGGTGGAACGCCTTTAACTACCAATCAAGAGTATTACAGAAATGGAACTATTCCTTGGGTGAATAGCGGTGAAGTTAGAAATGGAATTATATATGATACGGAAAATAAGATAACAAAAATTGGTTTAGAAAATTCGTCAGCAAAATTGTTTCCTAAAAACACTGTGTTGGTTGCAATGTATGGAGCAACAACTGGTCAAGTTGGAATTTTAGGGATTGAAGCCTCAACAAATCAAGCAGTCTGTGGAATTTTACCATCTGAAAAGATAAACTCATTTTATTTGTATCATTTTCTATCAACTCAACTAGATAACTTTTTAAATCTTAGAAGTGGTGTTGCTCGTCTTAATATTTCACAAGACATAATTAAGTCTTTCAAAATCCCACTTCCACCAAAACTCATTCAAGAAAAGATAATCAAGGAAATTTCAGCTGTTGAGCAGAGAGAGAAAGCAGGAAGAGAGAAAACGGAGAAACTAAAAAAACAAATTGACGAACTTTTTGCTTCTGAAAATTTAAAAGGTGCAACCAAAAAACTTGAAGAAGTTTGTGAAATGAAAGCAGGTAAGTTCAAATCACCTTCTAACATTTTACCAAACAATGTCGAAGAACTTTATCCTTGCTACGGTGGCAACGGTTTCAGGGGCTACACCAAAACATTCACTCATATTGGCAAATATCCATTGGTTGGCAGACAAGGTGCTTTATGTGGCAATGTTCATTTAGTTGACGGACAATTTCACGCTACAGAACACGCCTTAGTCGTGACTGCTTTGAAAGATATTAATGTTGATTGGCTTTACTACTTGCTAAAAAGTATGAACCTTAACAAATATGCGACAGGGACAGCACAACCAGGACTTTCAGTAAAGAACATAAATCCTTTGCCAGTAAAAGTTCCGACACTCAAAGACCAAGAAAAACTGATTGACAAAATCAAGAAACTTGAAACAGAAATCAAAGCCATAGAAGCGGACTTAGCCAACATAGACAACGAGAAAGAACAGATATTGAAAAAACATTTAGAATGACACAAGCCCTCGCTTCACAGCCACACACATTAACATACCTCAACCTTTATAGTTCTTTAAAAATGCAGTCACATATGATAGAATTATATAAGAAATGAACACTCTTGCGTGTTCCAAACAAAAATCAGGGCAATTCATAAATAGCACTTACGAATGCACATTCCTCAATTTCCTTCAGGTGTTTATCTTATTCAAAGTTGAAAAAAATGCAGAGGCAGGGTTACCCTTTTTGGTTACCCTGTCTCTACGAATTTACATTTTTAGATGCGATATTCAATTTAGAAAGGACGGATATAATAAGTAAGAGTTAATAATCCGTATCTTTTGAGAGCGAGCGTATTAATATCTTCGAAATAAGAATCTGTAACATTACGGGAAATACTCTTTGTTTGGTCGAAAATATCAAAAACCTGGAATTTCAAATCGAAATTATTTTTATATAAAGCACGATTACCCAAGCCAAAGTTCGTGATGAACAAATCCTGATTATATCCATCGGAATAACCGGTTGTATAAAGATAATTGAAGTCAAGATTAACGAAAAATCCTGCAAAGAGAGTCAAATTGAATCTCGCAAAGGATGTTAAACTGTAGTAAGTGGAATTCAGTGCTTGCTGAACGGTATTGGATACATCGTTGATAGTTCCGCTAATTCCAATAGAAAAGTCCAAATTTTCCGAAATATTACTATTCAAATCCAAACCGCTTGTGTAAGCATAATTTTCAGTAGTATTTTCCATATGATTTACCAAACCGGGAGTTTCAGTATAAGTGAATCCAAGATTTGTGTTCAAAGTACTTTTGATGAAATCAAGAGGCATACTGAAAGTGGAATAAGTACGGCTTGTAAGTTGTCTTCCGAAGTTACCCGGGATGATAATTTGAGCCCCTTTCATCACTTCATAACCATTAATGGTCATTGGACCTTGTGCAATAAAAGTTTGATTGGAAATATAATTATCGGTATAAGATAAATAAGTCATCAAGAAGAATGAATTTCTATTATCATTAAAAATTGTGAATAATCGGGAAAACAAAGTATAAGAAAGTTGTTGCTCCAACTCAGGATTACCCGTTGTAATCTGCAATGGATTGGAATTATCCACAACAGAACTCAACTGCGAAATTGACGGTATTTGAGTGCTGGTGTAAAAGTGCATTCTCAAGTCGGTAGCTTTGCTGAATTTATAGCTCATTCTCACATAAGGCAGGAAATTATTATAATCTCTATTAATCAGCAAAGGATTTATATCAGTTTTATCATTTTCAAAATTAGTGAACTGATAATTCAATGTAGTATTAAGTTCGAATTTTCCAATGTCCAATCTGTACCCTAAACCAACTTTTTGATTAATTGTCTTTGAAACAGCAAAATTGGTAAGTGCAGAATCAATTTTATCGTATAATCCGGTTAATTCATTGTAAGAAAAGAGAGAACGATCTTCATTGTCCCTGCTGTATTCGGCATAATAAGAAAGAGATAATTGCGACATATCTCCCAAAGGCTCAGTGAACATTGCCCTTCCGGAATGTGAATACCCGTGAGTTAAATTATTATTCAATTGCTGAACTGAATCATAAAGCACATATTGGTTGAAATAATCTGAAGTGAGCGAATTTAAATAAGTATCTCCGGAATTATCATTGAAAGCATTATTGTATTCAAAAGAAAAAGTTCTGCCTTTTTCTGCAAACTTATGTCTATAAAGCACTTCGTTAGAAATATTATATCCGGAATAATCTGAATTTGTTTTGGAATTTGCACTATTCAAACTATCAGTTGTCATATCTATTAATGTCTGACCTAAATTAGTCCCAGTCTGATTATAAATATAATCGGTAGATTGGATATTAGCCCTTGGACGGATTATGAAAGAATTGCTCGAATCCAAATCCCAAGTGATTTTTCCATTAATTCTTTGATTTAAGTTATGAGTTAAATTATCGCTGATTTGTCTGTAAAAGAAGTTTGTATCACCTTCAATATAATACTGTCTGTTCAAATCTTCCTGATTATTATTATCAGTATAATTCACAAAATAACTACCTGTAATTTCGAATTTTTCACCCCATTTATCAGAATAATTTATTCCTGTTGCATGAGTAGTAGTGAGGCCGCCTAAATTACCTACGAAGAAACTGCCGAATGAAGACCATGGACCATGCGAAGGTCTTTGCACAAAAGTTGAACTTGTTGAACTAATTCTTTGGAACATGCTTCTTCTGCCTGCACTCATTCTTCCACCGGAACCGAAAAGTCCGATAATATCCTGAAAATTGAAATTCTGCTGATTAATATTATTCGACATTCCAAGAATTGAAAGTCGCATATCTCCTTTCATCATAGTGTAAGATCCGCCTGCTGTATATTTATCTTGATAACCATAACCACCGTAAATTTTGCCATATCCTAAAGTTCCGCCTTTTGTGAGTAAATTCATGGCTTTGTAACGAGTACCATCGTCAAATCCTGAAAATTCGGCCTGGTCACTCATTTTGTCGAAAATTTGAACTTTATCAATAACTTCCGCAGGAATATTACGCATAGCCATCATCGGGTCATCTCCGAAATACTGGCGACCATTCACCAGCACTTCCTTCACGTCTTCACCATGTGCTTTAATGTTGCCGGAGCTTTCCACCTGAACACCGGGAATTTTCTTAACGAGTTCTTCAGTAACTGCATTTGGTTGAGTTTTGATAGCTCCGGAATTGAATTCTGTGGTATCGCCCTTGATTTCTGCTCGTATCATATTATCAACAACTTCCACTGATTTCATCTTTACCGCATCCGGTTCGATTTCAATAGTACCTAATTCAATAATTTCACTGCCTGCAGGCATAATATTCTTGTAAATCGTGATATATCCTACAAAAGTGATTTTGAGATTATATCCTCCCATCGGGAGATTTTCAATTTTGAACTTACCATCTTTGTCTGTGTATTCACCACGAATCAAAGTTGTATCACGTTTGGACTGTACACTTATGGAAGCACTTTTCAAAGGTTTATTTGTTGATTTATCAATAACTTTACCTGTTACGGTGAAATCCTTGGCAAAAGAAAAACTTGCACTAAAAACAAGCATTAATAAAAGGATTAGTATTCTTTTCATATTTAAATTTATTTGACGTGTTTAAAATTCCACAATTAGACGTTAAAATGGATTTCAAAGTTTAATCAAATTTCAAACGATTTGTTCGTCTTATTATAAATCAATTTAGTAAATAATATTAATTAAGAACTTAAGAAATGGAAAATTTGGTTAATATACCCCTTTGGGCGGGGATTCCTTTTGTGCTTATGCTTGCTTCGATTGCAGTCTTACCTCTTGCCGCTCACGAATTTTGGGAACATAATAAAAACAAACTAATTATATCTTTGGTACTTGGTATTCCAACAGCTATCTGGTTAATTGCCGGCGGCTTGATACACGAATTGGAACATTCCATTCTATTCGATTATGTGCCATTTGTGATATTGCTTGGTGCACTTTTTGTTATTACCGGAGGAATTTTTGTCGATGGAGATATAGAAGCAACTCCAAGGAATAATGTGATTTTACTGGCGATTGGAGGTGTTCTTGCATCATTCATGGGAACCACCGGTGCTGCAATGCTTTTGATACGTCCATTGCTGAAAATAAATTTTGAACGAGAAAACAAAGTGCACTCAGTTCTGTTTTTTATTGCAATAGTTGCAAATGCAGGCGGACTTCTCACTCCAATTGGCGATCCACCGCTTTTTATGCTTTATTTGCGTGGTGTTCCTTTCGATTGGTTTTTCCATCTTTTACCGGAATGGTTATTCACAAATTTGGTTCTTCTCATAATTTACTATATATACGATACTTTGCAATATCACAAAGAACCGCCAGTGTTAATTGAATTTGACAAAGCAAATATAACTCCTTTGAGTATTAAAGGTAATCTGAATTTTCTCTGGTTAATTGGTGTTGTGCTCTCAGTAGCATTTATTAATAAAAATATGATACCTGAACTTGGTGCAAATAAAATATATGAATTTTCACGTGAAATTGTAATCTTATTAATGGTTACATTTTCTTTGATTTTCACTAAAAAATCTATACATATATCAAATAAATTTACCTGGGAACCAATTAAAGAAGTTGCGTACTTATTCTTGGGAATATTCATCACAATGGTTCCAGTATTGCTTTATCTTGAAGAAAATGCAGCTCAATTAGGAGTGAATCATCCGGTTCAATTTTATTATGCATCCGGTTTCCTGAGTTCATTCCTCGATAATACTCCGACAGCTGTAACATTTTATTCGCTTGGCGTTGGTTTAGTACACAAAATGCCTCAATTATTCGAAGGATTACCGCTAATTGCAGGTGTGCCGGAACATTTGCTGGCAGCAATTTCAACTGCTTCAGTTATTTTTGGTGCAATGACTTATATTGGAAATGGGCCGAATTTCATGGTAAAATCTATTGCTGAAGAACAAAAAATCAATATGCCGCATTTTTTCCAGTATATGTATAAGTTTTCTTTGATTGTTCTGCTCCCGATTTATATTATAATTCAACTTCTTTTCATATAGGTGATTTAATGCAATATCCAATTACACTCGGAGTTTTAGGTGGTGGTCAATTAGCGAAAATGCTTGCTTCCGAAGCATATCGTATGGGTATGAATATATCAATAATTGAAAATGGATATAATTCCCCGGCAGGTGAAATGACCAAATCGGACTTTGGACTCGGCTGGAATAATCGTGAAGAATTGGATAAATTCATTGATTCAGCAGACTTAATTACTTTGGAAAATGAATTTATAGACCCTGATATATTGGAATATATTGAACAATCTAAACCTGTTTTTCCATCAGCAAAAACATTAAGGCAAATTCAAGATAAATTTATTCAGAAAACTGTCTTCAGCTCTGCTGGTGTAGCAGTTCCCGAATTCGAGAAATTAGACACTTTGGAAGATACATTTCTTTTTGGTGAAAAACATGGTTTTCCTTATGTAATCAAATCCCGCAAAATGGGATATGACGGATACGGCAATGCAACAATATATAATAATGATGATGCAAAAGAAGCATGGGATAAATTTAAAGCAACTTCTAACCGCAGCGACCTTTATGCAGAAGAATTTGTAGATTTCACAACAGAACTTGCAGTTATGATTGCACGAAATCAATCCGGTGAAGTGGAAGTATATCCCGTTGTGGAAACGATACAGAGAAATCATATATGCAATGAAGTAATTGCTCCTGCTAGAATTCCTGAAAGTGCCAAAGAACAAGCAATTCAATTTGCTAAAAAATGTGTTGAAACAATTGACGGAATCGGAATTTTCGGTATTGAATTTTTCCTAACAAATGATAATCAGATTTTAGTGAATGAAATTGCCCCTCGTCCGCATAATACAGGTCACTACACAATCGAAGCATGCGAAACATCGCAATATGAAAATGCTATTCGTGCAGTTGCGAACTTACCATTAGGCAGTTCAAAAATGATTCGACCAGGAGCAGCAATGGTAAATCTGCTGGGAACACGCTCCGGTTCTTCAGCTCCAAGTGAAGTAAATGAGCTTTTTGCAATGCGGAATGTGAGTTTGCACCTCTATCATAAAAAGGATTGCAGAGTCGGAAGAAAAATGGGACATATCACTGTATTAGGTGATTCCCCTGATGAAGCATACTCCAGGGCAATGGAAGCATTCGGAAAATTCCAATTCTAAATTATCTTTGTTGATAATTAAGTGGAAAACTGAATAAATATCGTAGAAAAGCAAGTGAATTATATCAGGAAAACTATTAATATTTGTGGAAATCTTAATCCCATTTTTGAATTTCTATAATATTTCCTTCAGGGTCAGCAACATAAGTAAATGTAAGTATGCCGACTCCTTCCACTTCATGACTGACTATTTCTCCAACTTCCCTACCGCCATTTTGCAGGACTTTTTCAACAAGAGAATTAACATCATCAGTCAAGAAAGCAATATGCCGTAAGCCTTTTTTATTAGCTGTCATAAATGGTTCTGGTGTGGTCGAATTATATGTATAAATTTCTAATGTTGGACCATTAATATCAGAACCCGGCAAACGCAAGTGGCATCCATGCAAATGCGCATCAGCAATACCAACACCTTCAGAAATCCATTCACCCGTTATATCCCTTTCGGGGGGAACAAATTTGCAGTCGAAAACATTGATATAAAATTGAGCGATTTTCTTCCAATCCACTGCTATTATATTTGTGTGAACGTATTTAATCATTTTGTTTTAATAATTTAATTGTTAATTTTTCATTGTTTACAAAAATGTGGAAAATACTGAAATTTCAGTTGATAATCCAGTTAAGTCAACGTTGAAAATATGTATTTGTTGTGTATAATTAAATTATATTAGTCGAAAACTATATGGAAAAAAGATGGAAAAGTGAATTTCCAAAGTGGATAATTCACCTTAGTCCAGGGTAATCTTACCTTCAATAATTAACTGAATAGTTTCCGCATATATTTTATGCTCTTCTGCGAGTACTCTTTCCGCAAGTGATTCAGGTGTATCGTCAGGCATAACCGGGATTTTTCTTTGGAGCAGAATTTTTCCATTATCGTAGATCTCATCAACAATATGCACAGTCGGTCCGGATTCAGTTTCGCCTGCAGCTATCACAGCATTATGTACATTCATTCCAAACATACCTTTTCCCCCGAATTTTGGAAGTAAGGCAGGATGAATATTCAAAATCCTGTTACGATAAGCCTTTATAATTTCCAAAGGAATCATTTTCATATATCCAGCCAAAATAATTAAATCAACAGAATATAATTTTAATGTTTTGAGAATTTCATTAATGTAGTCAGATTCATTTTCAAATAATTTTTGGCTGATATGAATTCCGGGAATGCCTTCATTTATCGCTCTCTGGAGCGCCATTGAGTCGGAATTATTCGAGATTATGCACACTACTTCTGCAGCTAAATTGCCGCTTTTTGATGCTTCAATAATTGATTGCATATTGGAACCACCATGTGAAGCAAATACTGCAAGTTTCAATTTATTCATAATTTTGTATTCCGATAATTTATATTTGTCAATTTTACTAAAAGCTAAATTAATATTTTTTACAATATATTTTACTCAAAAAAGATAATTAATCAATGGAAAAAAACATAAACTTATTGAATATAAACAAGGAATTAGTTCTTGCTTCTGCTTCTCCAAGAAGACAAAAGCTGCTTAAACTTTTTGGAGTGGACTTCAAAATTTCACCTGCAGAAATTGATGAGGATAATTTTTCATCAACTTTACCAAACGAAATTGTAATGGAATTATCTTCAAAAAAAGCATTAGCAGTTGCCGAAAAATTTGATGATGCAATTATTATAGGTTCAGACACGATAGTATGGCTGGATGGAAAATTGCTTTCCAAACCTGCTGATGAAGCAGATGCTTTCCGAATCTTATCTGAATTAAGCGGACGCACACATAAAGTATTCACCGGAATTACAGTATTGGATTCAAAAAGTGCGAAGATCTTAAATGATTTTACAGAGACTGAAGTAACTTTTCGTGAAATATCGGATGAAGAAAAGCTCGCATATATTGCAACAGGTTCACCAATGGATAAAGCCGGAGCATACGGTATTCAGGATGATTTCGGAGCAGTTTTTGTAAAAAAAATAACCGGCTGTTACTATAATATAGTTGGACTGCCGGTTTCTCAGCTTTATGATTTATTAAAAGAAATTATAAGTTAATTTATTTGCTTTCCTTTTCCTTTTCGAGCAAATCTTTAATTTGTTTATATATTTCTACTTCGCCACCTTCAGCATAACCGCTATGTTCCCAAACGATTTCGCCCTTTGAGTTTACCAGAAATGTATGCGGCGGATTGGTCACATTCATTGCTCTTTTCAATTCCGAATTTTCATCAAGGTAAAATTCAAAAGTCCACTTACGACCTTTCACGAAAGGTGCAACTTTTTTGGAAGTTCTTGTATCATCAATAGAGATAGCGATGAGTTTCACACCGGTTTCTTCTTGCCATTTCGGATATACTTTATCCAAATTGGTTAATTCTCTAACACAAGGCACACACCAAGTTGCCCAAAAGTCTATCAGTATAGGTTTCCCATCGTTATTGAATTCATTTGCATTGATCTTTTTCCCTAATAAATCAGTGACTGTAACTTTAGGGAGTTCTTTTGCGTTTATTGTATATGTATTTTGGATATTTATTACTAATAGTAATATAATAACAGAAATTGATATGTTTAAGAATTTTTTCATAAATTTACATTTTTAAAAAAACAAAATTAATAAAATCGGAGTTAATGATGAAAAAAATATACATCATATTAAGTTCATTACTTGTAATTTTCCTTTTTTCCGGGACGATTCAAGCACAAAATTTATATATTTCAGGTGAAAATGAACTATCTTCTTCAAAAGATATTAATGAAGATTGGGAAATTATATTGTATTCTTCAATTGGGAACCAATCAAGCAGTGATATTACTTCAAAAGTTAAAATTCACGTTGAAGAAATGACGACCGGTCATAATTATGCTATATGCTGGGGTATTAATTGCTTGCCTTCAACATCGGATTTTGATTGGGATAAAAGTGACGAATTTGTTATTAATGCAAATTCTATAACTTCAATGGGTACTTTTTCTGCACATTATTATTGTACCGATTATGTCAGCGACCCTATTCCCGGAAAAGGTGTTCTTGTTTTTACTTTTTATAATGTAAATAATCCCGATGATAATTGTACTTTAAAAGGTACTTTCATCTTCACTGATGGAGGTTCTGTTTCCGAAACTTACTCAATTCCTTCTGTAAATGTGAATTATACAAATGATAATATTCTTTCTGTTTCAGCAGAAAATTCAGATAATTATCAATTAAGTATTTTTGATCTAAATGGTGTTCAAGTTGCAAATGCTAATTTCAGCACTTCTTATTCAGGGAATTTCAATAATTTACAAAAAGGTGTATATTTCTATACAATCTTGGATTCCCAAGGCAAATTTGCTGCAAAAGGTAAAATCCTTACTGAAAAATAAGTTTTTTACTGATAACAAATATCTAAAAATTACCGGTTAAGTCAAATTAATCGGTATTTTTTTTCTTAATTTAGCATATATAATAGGTGCAATATTATGAAGAAAGTAATTTCATTAATTTTGATTTCAATCAGTTTCTTCTTTCTTTCCTGCGATTCAATCTTCGCACCCGAAGAACCTAATGAACTTAATGGCGATACAAATACTAAAATTGGCGAAGTTGGCAATACTTTTACTCTTGGGATTAATGTTGATGGTAAATATATTCCGACAAATGAAAATTGCTATGTGAAAGATAATGATAAAGGAATTTGCACAATTCATCTTGAAATAAATATTAATGAAATCTCAGCCAATAATAAGAATATTATACCTTTAATCGAAGAGATGATTAAATTCAATCCCAAAATTACAATGGATGACTCCGGCAATGTAGCGGCTGATTTCAAAGTAAAAATCACTTCCGAAGGTCTTCAGGATTTCTTTTTTAGTGAAAAAGGTAATGCCTTCACTTTAGTGAAATATAATTGCGAAAAAGGTGATGAGTACATTATAGAGCAATCTGGCGGTAATAAAATTACTCGTAGAGTAACAGAAGTGTCAGAGGAAGATACTTTCCAGTATGGATTTTGGTTAATTAAAATATTCAGAATTGAACAAGATTTAGGTATTCCGGGAGTAAGCAAGATATTATATGATGCAAATAATAAATTCGGACTAGTTCATGTGAAATTTATTTTCGATGATGACTCATACTTCGAAAGTTTCATTTTTCCGGAAAAATACTAATTGGAAGAATATTTATATATAATATGATTGATTTTATTATGAACTTTTTTCTGTATTTTTTTTACTTTTATTACTCTATCTTCATAAACTTTATAGGTTTTGACTGATTATTAAATTTCAGGAAATAAATTCCTGCTGGTAAAAATGAGACGTCAATATTTTGTAGAGAAGATTCATGCATTATCTCTACGGATAAAACTCTATTTCCAAAAATATCGAATATCTCGAATTTCACAGAGCCTTCAGGAATTTGAGAAAGCGAAAATGTCGAAAAAACAGGATTTGGGTAAAATTGTAAATCGGAATTATAATTGGAAATTATATCTTTCACACCAACCACACCACCTTTTCGATACACAGCTAATCCTCCTCCGTATGTTCCTATCCATTTATTTCCATAATTATCAATTGCTAATGAATATACATTATCATTAGGCAATGGTGAATTCAATGTATCTATCCCGGTCCAATTAATTAAATCACTTGAATATGCTAATCCACCCATTGGTACCTCAAGAGATAACCAAATATTATTATTAATATCAAAATCAATATCCATAATATCTCTTGTATAAAATGAATTATCCTTATATACTGTCCAAGTTGTGTCTCTATCAAAAGTGAATAATTTTGTAAGTCCTAAATATACAAATCCGTTTTTATCTATTTTCAGGGAATTCAAAAATTTATTCTTTGGTAATAGAGAATTTGAAGAATTGTATAATTGCCAGGAATCTTGTCCATAAACTTTAATTAATTCTGACGTTGTGGTTATCCATGTATTACCATCAATGTCAAAATCAATACCTGTAATATATTGACTTTTCATTGGACAATATGTGGAGTCATAGGTTACCCAATTTGAATAATCATCGAATTTACTTACACCTCCAAATTTTGTGCCTATATAGATATTATCATTTTTGTCTATCGAGATAATAGAAGTTTGATTATCACATAATTGAGAATTACTAGTATTGTAATAAGTCCAATTTTGGTCATCTAACTTTGCCAAACCTTTTGTATAAAATCCAATCCATTTATTGTTTTTACTGTCTATTGCGATTGTTTTTACAGAACTTGATGGTAAACCTGCATTTTCTTTTGTATAAATAGTCCATGTTGTACCACCATCAAATTTTGCAAGTCCGTCTCCAGTTGCGATCCATTTATTTCCTGTACTATCAATTTCTACATCCCAAATGAAATTGCTTGGTAATGGAGAATTCTCAGTATTATATAATATCCATTCAGGATTCTCAGCTTTTGAATTAACAATGGACGCAAACAAAAATAATATTACCCACGAAGTAAATCGTGGGTTTTTAATTTTATTTTTCACACTTATCATTTTAACTTCTTCAATTAATAAATATAAGGGCATTTTCACATTTATGCCCAGTATTGAGGTATCGCCAAACACCCTTCTAAGAAACATAAAGGAAAATACCCCGATTCATCGGAGCATTGCCTCACTTCGTTTCTTAGTTCTGAAAATTGGCGATTTTCACAGACAAACGATAGTAAGCTATGCTTACAAATATTTCAATTTTCATGGAATTGCTCTCAATTCCACTTGCAAAGTACAAAATACTTTCAAATAAATATCAATTACTTGAAATTTTTTATTAATTAATCAACTTTTTTTAAGTATTACTTTTCGCAAAATTGAATATAAAGAAGTAAATACAATTATGAAGTGTGTTTTAAAATGTTACAAATAAAACGTTTTCATTATTGTAATAAAAAATTTATTATACCTTACATCATCCCAAGGATAAGTTTTGCCTCATCTGAGAGCAAACTTGGGTCCCATGGCGGATCGAAAGTAAGGATTACTTTTGCATCTTTCACTTCGGGAACTTGTTTGATGGACGTTTCCACATCAGCGGGTAAACCTCCCGCAACAGGACACGTCGGGGCAGTAAGTGTCATCAGTACAACTGCTTCGCTGTCTTCGGTTATCTTAATATCATAAATCAAGCCTAAATCATATACGTTCACCGGGATTTCCGGATCGTAAACCAATTTAATAGCTTCGATAATCTTTTGTTCTAATTCTACTGCACTGATTTTTTCAATTGTAGTTTCTGCCATATTAAACCTTGTTTAGAGCATCTACGAGTGTATGCCAGGCAAGTGTCGCACATTTCACTCTGGTAGGATATTCTTTTACCCCGCAAAATACTTCCAGATTAATTTCGGTTGGTTCATGATCCTCGCAACCGTGAGTAACAATTTGATGAAACTCATCGTAAAGTGCTTTCACTTCTTCGAAGTTTTTTCCTTTAATCAAAGCAGACATAATCGAAGCTGATGCCTTGGAAATTGCGCATCCGTTTGCTTCAAATTTGACATCTTTGATTGTTTTTCCTTCAACATTCAGGAATAAATCAATATGGTCTCCGCAAAGTGGATTGAATCCTTCCGAATGATTGGAACAATTATCTATATGACCCCAGTTACGGGGATTTTTATTATGGTCTAAGATTACTTCCTGGTATAAATCGCTTAATTCGCTCATACGTTAAATGTTTGTATAACTGTTTTCAAACCTTTAATTAAAACGTTTATATCCTCTTCGGTATTGTAAAAAGCGAGTGATGCTCTTGCTGTTGCAGGGATGCCGAAACATTTCATCACAGGTTGTGTGCAGTGCTGTCCTGTACGGATTGCAATTCCTTGTTTGTCCAAAATTGTTCCGATATCATGAGGGTGAATATCTTCCAAAATGAAGGAAATTATGCTTGCTTTTTTCTCTGCTGTTCCAATGATTTTCACTTCTGGGATTTCCATTATTTTTTCTGTTGCGTAATTCAACAAATGATTTTCATATTCCAAAATTCTGTCAATTCCTAATGATTGGAAATAAATCACTGCTGCTGCGAGTCCGATTGCACCTTCAATGTTTTGCGTGCCTGCTTCGAATCTTTCCGGCAAATCTGCAAATATAGTCTTTTCTAATGTAACGGACTTAATCATATCGCCGCCTGTTTTGAAAGGTACCATTTTGTCCAGCAGATCAAACTTGCCGTATAAAACTCCAATCCCGGTTGGTCCGTAAAGTTTATGTCCTGAAAAAGCAAGAAAATCACAATCCAGGTCCTGCACGTCTATTTGCGTATGTTGAATTGACTGCGAAGCATCGAGACACGTTACAACTCCAACCTTTTTTGCTTTTGCAAAGATTTCCTTTACGGGATTTATTGTTCCAAGTGAATTGGATATATGCACCAAAGAGACAATTTTCGTTCTTGGAGAAAGCAATTTTGCGTATTCTTCCCAAACCAATTCGCCTCGTTCATTTATCGGTATATATTTCAATATAAGATTCTTTTCCTTTGCTAATTGCTGCCATGGAACAATGTTAGCATGATGCTCCATTTCTGTTATAATTATCTCATCTCCTTCCTGCAAATTGAATCTTGCATATGAATATGCTATTAGATTAAGCGATTCAGTTGCACCACTGGTGAATATAATTTCCTCAAAACGGTTTGCATTTATGAATTTACGGATTATTTCACGTGCATTTTCGTATCTCTCTGTGCTGAGCTGCGAATAGTGATAAACGCTGCGATGAATATTTGAATAGTAATTTGTGTATAAATCGGTAATCGCATCAATCACAACCTTAGGTTTTTGAGTGGATGCAGCACTATCCAAATAAATGAAGGGCTTTCCGTTCATTTTTGTTTGCAGAATCGGGAAATCATTTCTGATTTGTGCAATTTCTTGTGGATTATTTATAAGAGAATTCATTTTTTCATTTTATTAAATTTGAATAATTTAAAAACGGATTAAAAGATTATCTATTTATTATTTAAACTATTCCTTTATATTTGTTAAATTTGAAATTAATGAAAACAGAAAACAAAGATTTATGGATTATTCAGTAAATACCACAATTAAAAATTCCATTCTGGAAATTGAATTTTACAATCGCAGGGCAAATTCACTCAATTCTGATATGCTCAAACAATTAACAGAGATATTTGATGATGCAGGCAAAAATGATGAAATTCTCGCAATCATTTTCCGTAGTAAAGGCGAAAAGGTCTTTTCTGCTGGAGCTAGTTTCGACGAAATGATGGCTATTGAAGATTTTCAGATTGCAAAGCAGTTTTTCCTTGGATTTGCAAAATTAATTTGGTCGATGGTGAATTGTCCGAAATTCGTTATCACTCTCATTCAGGGTAAAGCAATTGGGGGTTCGGTTGGACTTACTGCAGCTTCCGATTACGTCATTGCCACCGAAAATGCTGAATTCCGACTTAGTGAATATAGCGTTGGGATTGGTCCTTTCGTTATTGCTCCTGCAATCGAAAAGAAAATTGGCTTGTCGCCTCTTATGGAAATGACTATCGATACTGAATATCGCTCTGTGGAATGGGCATTGAGAAAAGGTCTTGTGTATAAAGTATTTCCTGATATTGAGCAAGTGAATGAATTCACTTATAAACTTGCAGCGGATATTGCCAAACATAATCCAAAAGCAGTGGAAGAACTTAAAACAATTTTCTGGGAAAAAGAAAGGACTGATTTCAGCCATTATGAAGAAAGAGCAGAAAAAAGCGCCCGCTTGCTCCTCACTGACTTCACAAAGGCATTCCTAAGAGATTTCAAAGGTGGATAAATTGAATATCTATTGCTTTGGTAATTTCTTTTTCTTTAATTTGATTTTTTAAAGAGGTTATTTCTTGGAAACTAAATTTACTATTCAATCATTTTCTACCAAAAAGTTTAATCTTATCTTTTTTATTGCTTTTATCATTATTGTTGCCTTAACCATTTTTATTACATTAGAAGTTGCGGAATATTTGGTGGCTGCAATTTTTATTTTGCTTATTCCGATAATTTTATTATCCCGAAAACTTGCAATTAAAAATCTCGAACTTACTGTTGGAACCGGTTTCCTCAAAATTAACGACAAAACAATTGATTTAAAGTCAGTGAAAGGCTATCATTTTTATGAAAAAGTTGCATTGATTATTTCCTTCGATATCCTTTATAATGAGAAGAATACTCTAACTATTCCGTGCTTGAATACCAAAGCAAATTCTGCAAAATTTCACGAATTTATGAAAACATTCATAAATGAATGCAATAGAGTAAATCCTGATGCAGTGCCGATGAATTATCAGGAAGTGCACGTTAAAGAAATTTATATTTTGCGGCCAATTATAATTCTAGGTTTAGTGTTGATTGGTATTCTGGATTTATACATGATTTATGGTTTATTTTTCGGTGGAGTCTTCCTCTGGGGAATTCTTTTGATGAATATATTAATCTTGTCTTTCATCCCATATTTAAAGAAAAAGAAGAAAAATCCTCAAGAATAAACAAATGGACCTCATTGGTCGCTTAAGTGCTTAATTTTGCAGAAAGCACATGAGATTGGTTATTAGAAAATAATCAATTAATATTTCTTGCTTTTTTGTAATTTGCAATTGTTAAAGTAGCAATCTATGGAAAATAAAAGTTTGAACAAAAATTTGCATTCCGCAAAGAACGCTAAAAAAGATGAATTCTATACGCAACTCCCCGATATAGAACGTGAACTGAGGCACTATAAAGACCATTTTAAGGGTAAAACCGTTTTCTGCAACTGCGATGACCCCCGAGTGAGTAACTTCTTTAATTATTTCGCTTTGAACTTCGAGCCGCTCGGTCTGAAGAAACTCATCACCACCTGCTACAAAAGCCAAAATGCCGACCTTTTCAGTACGAACGATTCCGAAAGTGCTGTTTATCTGGAATATTACGGCGATAAAAACGACAATAAAGTGCCCGACCCCGAGGAAATCGGAATTAAAAAGCTAAGCGGGGACGGCGACTTCCGCAGTAAAGAAAGCATAAAACTGCTCAAGCAAGCCGACATCGTGGTAACAAATCCCCCATTTTCCCTATTCCGTGAGTATGTCGCTCAATTAATGGAATACGATAAAAAGTTTGTAATAATAGGACACCAAAATTCTATTACATATAAAGAAATTTTCAAGTTGATTAAAGAAAATAAGATATGGTTGGGATATGGCTTTAAACGGAATTGTGCACATTTCATTAACAGTCATTATGTTGATTATGCTTCAGACGCAGACCATAAAGAAGGAATGATTAGAGTTTCCGGAATAGTATGGTTTACAAATCTTGATATTCAAAAAAGACACGAAGACCTGATTTTATTCAAAAAATACACACCTGAAGAATACCCAAAATATGATAATTACGATGCTATAAACGTAGATAAAACAAAGGAAATCCCAATGGATTATGATGGAGCAATGGGCGTTCCAATCACCTTCCTCGATAAATACAATCCCGAGCAGTTTGAGATTTTGGGACAAATGGTAACAACTACAATTGATGATTTTAATTTTGGATATCCATACGTAAATGGGAAAAAAATTTACGCACGAATATTAATAAGGAATAAGCGGATATGAGAGAGATGAGAATATGTGGAAAAAAAATCTTTTCCTAAGTCGTAATATTTATTTATTTTTGTTATGAAGATTTAACAATAATTGTTAAATCATATATTTTAAAACAAAATAGGGGTGGAGAGAATGATGCTGCCAGTTCATGTTGAAGAACAAAAAAATAATTCTAAAGCAAAATCAAAAAAAAGTAAGGACAGTAATTGGGAATTACATTTTCTTATTGAACAATTTCAAAAGGAGAGCGACCGAGCAGCAGTTATATTAATAACTTCAATTTTAGATGAACTATTATTGAAATTATTAAAATGTTTTCTTGTTCCAATTTCTTCTTCAGAAGATAATCTTTTTGATAATGCAAATAGTCCACTTTCTAATTTTAGTTCTAAAATTGATATTTCATTTAGATTAGGACTTATAAGTAATAAATTTTCCAGAGATTTACATTTAATCCGCAAAATTCGTAATTCATTTGCTCATGATATATTTAACTGCAATTTCGAAAATGGAGCAGTTAAATCTAGAATTGATGAATTGGAAAAATCTATTATTCACTCACAGAAAATTGATAATATACCGAGGCAAGACGATTTACTTAAAGGCTCAAGGGGTATGTTCTTATATTTAGCTGGGTTTATGATATGGCAAATAAAAAAGAATATTAATAATATTAATGAACTTAGCAGTTGTTTACCAGAGTCCCTATATATCGGGGAATAGAATAAAATATGAAGATTAAATCGCTTAAAATTAGTAATTGGAGATCAATAAACTATATTGAATTAGATTTGCAAAATCTTATGATATTTATTGGTCAGAATAATCATGGTAAGTCAAATGTCTTATCATCTTTGCTTTTCTTTTTTGGTGAATTAAATTGTAATGATTTAGATTACAAAGACGGTACTGATGAGTTATATGTTGAAATTGAATTTGAAAATTTAGATGATATTGACAAATCAACTTTTAAAAAGTATTTGACAGCGGATAATCATATAAAAGTCAGAAAATCAGCTACTAAAGGTAATAAAGTAGAATATCATGGATATTTAGAAATTGCAACTGAAGAATGGCTTAAAGATGGAGCAGAAAAACAATTTACTGATTTAAAAAGTGCCAAGGAATTACCATTAGGACATTATTTACCTGATTCTGGCAAATTAACACAAAAAGCGTATAAGGAAGCAAGGGATAAGTATATTGAAGAAAATAGAAATGAGATAAATTTTCAATATCAACTTGAAAACGATCCATTTTTAGGATTAACAAATGTTGCATCAGGCATTTTTGGAGATGTGTTTTATATCCCTTCTGTTAAGGATGCTAATTCTGAATTAAAATTGGGTACAAATAGTAGTTCTATTTTCAATAAACTTTATTCAAGAGTAATAAATCAGATATCGGAATCCAATCCTGATTATAAAGAAGCTAAAGATAAAATGTCCGCTCTAATGAAAATCTTAAATAAAGAAACAGTTGAAGGAACGAAAAATGAACAAAGGCCAGAAGAACTTAATGTTCTTGAATCAAGTATTGCTGATGAATTGAAAAGTTGGCAAACAACAATTGATATTGAAATAACTCCACCAAATATTGACGATATATTTAAAGTAGGGGCTTCTGTTTGGATTAATGATGGAATTAAAACAGATATAACAAGAAAAGGTCATGGACTTCAAAGGGCAGTAATCTTTGCTTTAGTTAAATCATGGGCAAAATTGTTAATGAATGAAAAACAAAAACAAGAAGAAACATCTGAAAATACTGAAGCTGAAGATAACACAAAAAAGAGCAAGAGAAAATCTTCCAGTTCTGTTTATTTCATTATTGAAGAACCAGAACTTTATTTGCATCCTCAGGCTCAACGAGAATTGTTTTCTACACTTGTTGATTTATCTAAAACGGATAATCAAGTTTTGCTCTGTACTCATTCAAGTTCTTTTATTAATTTAGAAAATTACAAATCAATTTGCATAATCAAAAAAGATAATCAAGAGGAAGGAACAAAAGTCTTTCAATATCTTGATGAATTATTTATTGATCCTGAGATAATCAAACAATTTAATCTTTCTTATTGGGTAAACCCTGATAGAAGCGAATTATTTTTTGCAACAAAAGTAATTCTTGTAGAAGGGCAAACTGAAAAGATAATACTACCTTTTTTAGCAAAAAAATTATTAATTCATAAGTTTGATTATTCAATTATAGACTGTGAAAGTAAGGATAAAATGATTCCTTATATTGAATTGCTAAATAAATTCAAAATAAAATATATTACTGTTTATGATTTAGATCATCAAACTGGAAAATCGCTTGATGCTATTAATTGTGCTGATAAATCCAGCACCTTAATCAATAGTAAAATTGATTCATCATTGGGTCAATACATTATTTTTGAAAATGATATAGAAGAAGAAATAGGTATAACTGAAAAAGATAATAAAAATAAACCGTACAAAGCATTAACAACTGTAAATGATGATGCTTTTAATATTAGTGATTCGCTTAAGGAAAAAATAAAAAAAATATTTGAATAAAAACACAATAAAAATATAGTTCTTTGATTTTTGTATCCCGCCGCCTCTCCTCCCCCTCTAACAAGAGGGAGCTGGGGGCGTGTCAGGAGGCAGGAGGGAGGAGGGAGTTGGGGTGTTCCTGTGTTACCATAGTATAATCACTACGTGATAAAAAATACAAGAACCGTAGAAAAGAAATCACATAGTGATTTCATTAAGGTAACCAAACAAAGAATGAACAGATAGATATCACGTAGTGATTTGATTTTTGTATCCCGCCGCCTCTCCTCCCCCTCTAACAAGAGGGGGCTGGGGGGTGTGTCAGGAGACAGGAGGGAGGAGAGAAGAGGGAGGAGGGAGTTGAGGTGTTCCTGTGTTACCAAAGTAATATCACTATGTGATAAAAAATGCAAGAACCGTAGAAAAAATATCACGTAGTGATTGTACTTAGGTAACCAGTCTAAGGAAGGATAAAAAATATCACGTAGTGATTGTATTAAGGTAACCAAACAAAGCAAGAACAGATAGATATCACGTAGTGATTGTACTTAGGTAACCAGTCTAAGGAAGGATAAAAAATATCACGTAGTGATTGTATTAAGGTAACCAATCAAAGCAAGAACAGATAGATATCACGTAGTGATTAAATTAAGGTAACCAAACAGAAGCAAGAACAGATAGATATCACGTAGTGATTGTATTATAAAAAAGGAAGAACTTATGGCAAACACTTATACACAAATTTTCATACAAGTCGTCTTTGTTGTGAAAGCCAGACAAAACCTAATTCCTCAAGAAAAAAAGGAAGAGCTTTTCAAGTATATTGCCGGCATAATAAAAGAAAAGGGTCATAAATTATATATAGTAAACGGGATGTCTGACCATGTGCATATTCTTCTGGGTTATAATCCGGTAGAAGCACTTTCTGATTTGGTAAAAGAAGTAAAACGGTGTTCTTCAATTTATATAAACAACAATAAATGGGTGAAAGGGAAATTCGAATGGCAACCTGGTTACGGTGGTTTTTCCTATTCAAAATCCCAAACTAATGCTGTTTATAAATATATAGAAAATCAGGAAAAGCATCATAAAAAGAAAACTTTCCGTGAAGAGTATGTAGAATTTCTCAAGAAGTACGAAGTAGATTATGACGAGAGATATATCTTTGAGGAAGTACTTAATACCTTAGTTTAAAACATAGTGTAATCACTACGTGATAACTGAGGAGGGTTGTATAGTTGCGGTTACCAAAGTATAATCACTACGTGATTATTGGGTGATGTGGTTTAGATTCTGTTACTATGTTACTAAAATATTATCACTACGTGATAAACTGTGCAATTAAGAAAATCCAAGATAAAAAGGATTCCACTAAATGAAAATAGCACTTAAAGAAATTTCAATTTGCAAAAATGGGGCTGTAGCTCAAATGGAAGAGCATTTCGTTCGCAACGAAAAGCTTGAGGGTTCGAGTCCCTTCAGCTCCACTACTAACAAGAGGGGGCTGGGGGGGGGTGTCAGGAGGCAGGAGGGAGGAAAGAAGAGGGAGGAATAAAAAGGAACACACCCCTAAATCCCCTCTTAATAGAGGGGACTTTGAATAAAATTACCCTGAATTCGGGGTAATTAAAATGATTTAAAGGTAACTTATGGCAAAAATAAATGTAAAACAAACAAGCATTTCAATTCTTCAACTTAATGAAGTTGATTATGTTTCATTAACAGATATTGCCAGATACAAAAGTGATGAACCAACAGCGGTTATAGCTAATTGGTTGCGAAATAGAAATACTCTTGAATATCTGGGTATTTGGGAAACTTTATATAATCCGGCTTTTAAACTCCTCGAATTCGAGGGGTTTAAAAATTAAATAATATAATTATGAAAAGAGAATTAATAACAGAATTATTTGAAAAGTTTGAAGATGCCTGCTATCTATATCAAGGAATTGAGTGCTGGAGTGCTAGGGAACTTCAAAGTATTTTGGGTTATGCTCAATGGCGAAATTTTGAAAACGCAATAGAAAAAGCCAAAACAGCTTGCCAAAATGCAGGTGAATTTATTCAAAACCATTTTGCTGATATCAGCAAAATGGTAGATATAGGGAGTGGTGCTCAGAAACCTATAGATGATATAGCATTAACACGATATGCCTGCTATTTGATTGCACAAAATGGCGATTATACAAAATCACAAATTGCTTTTGCTCAGACGTATTTTGCGGTTCAAACAAGAAAGCAGGAAATTATTGAAAAAAGATTGCTGGACGTGGCGAGAGTTAATGCCCGAGAAAAACTAACACAATCTGAAAAGAAATTATCAGGAATTATATTTGAAAGAGGTGTGGATAATCGAAGTTTTGCAAATATTCGCTCAAAAGGCGACCAAGCTTTGTTCGGTGGTAGAACAACTAATGATATGAAACGAATTTTGAATGTTCCGAATAATCGACCTCTTGCAGATTTTTTACCTACCCTTACAATCAAGGCAAAAGATTTTGCAACTGAATTGACAAGTCATAATGTTGTAGAAAAGAATTTAAGTGGTGATGCCCAAATTACCGATGAACACGTAGAGAATAATCTCGCAGTTAGGAAAATGCTACGAGAACGAGGAGTCAAGCCGGAACAACTCCCACCTGCCGAAGATGTGAAAAAAGTAGAAAGAAGATTGGAAAGCGATGAGAAAAAGATATTGAAAGGAAATAAGAAAATCCAAGAAAAAAAGGATTCTAAAAAATGAAAATTGAACTGAAAGAAATTACTGTTAGAGAGCTGGCGAACGGTTACAAAGACAATGCAGAAGAAGGCGTTATCGGCTATGGCGGCAAATTGGATATACGCCCGCCTTACCAAAGAGAATTTATCTACAAAGATAAGCAAAGAGATGCCGTAATAACTACAATCCGCAAGAACTTTCCGCTGAACGTGATGTATTGGGCAGTTCGTGAGGACGGCAATTACGAAATTATAGACGGTCAGCAGAGGACAATTTCCGTCTGCCAATACTTAATCGGCGACTTTTCCTATTATAATTTATATTTTCATAATCTGCAGGACGACGAGCAAGAGCAAATCCTGAACTATAAACTGATGATTTACCTTTGCAGCGGCACCGACAGCGAAAGATTGGAATGGTTCCGAACGATTAATATTGCAGGCGAAAAACTGACCGACCAGGAATTGCGGAATGCAGTTTATTCCGGCTCTTGGGTAACTGACGCAAAAAGATATTTCAGCAAAAACGGTTGTGCCGCATACAGCATTGGGCATAATTACTTGACCGGCTCTCCAATTCGCCAGGAATATCTGGAAACAGCAATTGATTGGATTACGGACGGTAAAATCGAAGTATATATGTCCAAACATCAGCATGACCCAAATGCGACTGCACTTTGGATGTACTTCCAATCGGTAATTACCTGGGTACAGGCAACATTCCCTGTTTATCGTAAAGAAATGAAAGGAATCGACTGGGGCAGATTATATAATAAATATAAAGATAAAATTTACGATACGAAGCAATTAGAAAGCGAAATACTGAAATTAATTGATGATGACGATGTGCAGAGCATAAAAGGGATTTATTTATATATATTGACAGGAGAAGAAAAACACTTAAACCTACGCCAATTCGATGAAAAAACCAAAAGAAAAGTTTACGAACAGCAAGAAGGAATTTGCACGCAGTGCAAAAAGCATTTTGAGATAACCGAGATGGAAGCCGACCATATTTTACCGTGGCATAGAGGCGGCAAAACAATAATCGAAAATTGCCAAATGCTCTGCAAACTCGACAATAGAACTAAATCCGGGAAATAAAGATTTACAAAGCATTTCTCTAATGAAGATAGGTCAATCTCCGAGGACCTTATTCCTTGTTGAAAATATGATAATCGAAAAACCGGAAATACATAAATTGATAAGCCTTACACTACAAATCACCACTTATACGGTCATTAAGGAGAGTCACTTAATTTCACTATGATAATGAAAGAACATAATAAGATGATGTATTATTTCCGGAAGTGGGCGACTATTACTGAAGAGGATGAAGCTCGTATCAGATCTGCTTTCGAGCCGATATCGATAAAGAAGAAAAAAGACCTTTTGGTAAAAGACCAGGTTTGCGAATATAACTATTTCATCGTGAAAGGATGTATGCGTACATTTTTTATAGATAAAAAGGGTAATGAACAAATTTTCCAGATAAGGATGGATAATAATTGGATAGCCGACCTGGAAAGTTTTTTCTCGCAAAAACCTTCTAAATATAATATTGAAGCGCTAGAAAATTCCAGCTTACTTAGGATTTCTTACAAAAATTTCGAACATCTGCTGGCTGATATTCCTGCACTCGAAAAGTATTTCCGTGTTCTGTTTCAGAAAGCTTATGTCAATACTTTGAACCGTCTTACTGCCACAATGTGGGAATCAGCAATGGACAGGTACAATGAAATGCTCAAAGAAAATCCGGAAATTTTTCAGCGTGTACCACTCATTTATATTGCATCCTTTTTGGGAATAACACCCGAAAGCCTTAGCAGGATTAGAAAACAGATTTAACTTGAAAACTCTCCTGGTGAATTTCTTAACATACATCAATTTAATTTCTTATCATAGGTCAAGTGCAAATAGGTATCTGATGCCTTATTTTTGTACTTGTAAATTTATTCAAAAAACAAATTAAAAGGTAAACGATATGAAAACATTAAAAATATTAATAGTTCTTTTCTTAGTAGGAACTTTCACAGCATTTGCACAAAACAGTGATGTTGACTTAAACAAATCCACAGTGAAATGGACCGGAAATAAAATCGGCGGTTCTCACAATGGTGATATAAAGGTAAAAAGCGGTTCATTTGTATTGGATGCAGGTAATATAGTTAGCGGCAACGTAGTAATTGATATGAATACAATTACAAATGCTGACCTTACTGATGAAACATATAATCAAAAGCTTGTTGGTCATTTGAAATCCGATGACTTCTTTGGTGTAGAGAAATTCCCAACTGCAAGTTTTAAAGTAACTAAAGCAAGTAAATTTAAAAACGGCAAAGCGAAATTAACAGGAACTTTAACTATTAAAGGCAAGTCCGATAAAATTACTTTTGAAATAACCAAAAAAGGCGACACATACTCAACTCAATTAAAGGTTGACCGTTCAAAATTTGACGTAAGATATGGTTCTAAGTCATTTTTTAACAACTTAGCCGACAAAGCTATTGATGACATCTTTATTCTCGATATTCAGCTCGTTTTTAACGAACAAACTAAAACTGATAATAATTCTTAGTCAAATTTTTCGGTTGATAAGTTAAATACTTTGAAAAAGTAAAACGATTAAAAATGAACAGGAAGACTTTTATAACATCACTTTTGACAATAACTGCCGGAATAACATTCGGCACAAAACTAAATGCGGTAAAAATCATTAAAGAATCAATGAAGAATACACCAAAAATGCCTGTACTTTTCTTAGGTCACGGAAGTCCAATGAATGCCATTGAGGAAAATGAATTTGTGCAAGGCTTTAGAAATATTTCTTCGGAAATAGAATCGCCAAAGGCAATCATAGTTGTTTCTGCTCACTGGGAAACTAAAGGAACGCAGGTAACAGCAATGGAAAGTCCGAGGACAATTCATGATTTTGTCGGATTTCCCAAAGAACTTTTTGAAGTTCAATATCCTGCTCCGGGCATGCCGCAATTAGCAAAAGATGTTAAAAATATTGCCGCAAGTACCAATGTAACATTAGATGAAAAGTGGGGTTTAGATCATGGTGCCTGGACTGTTATCAGGCACATGTACCCCAAGGCGGACATTCCTGTTATACAGTTGAGTCTGGATTATAACAAAAAGCCCGAGCAACATTACGAGTTAGCTAAAGAACTTTATGAATTACGAAATAAAGGTATACTAATAGTTGGAAGCGGCAATATGGTACATAATCTTGGTATGGTTCACTGGCCAAAGCTTAACGAAAACTTTGGTTATGAATGGGCAAATGAAGCTAACGAAAAGATGAAACACTTCATATTGGATGGTAATCATCAGGCTTTAATTAACTATTCACAACAAGGTAAGTCTTTTGACTTGTCCATACCAACACCCGAACATTATTTACCTTTACTTTATGCACTTGCATTACAGGATAGTAAGGATGAAATTAAAATCTTCAATGATGAACCTGTTGCCGGATCATTAACAATGACTTCTGTAAAAATCGGGAAATAATTGAAGAGATATATAACGATTATTCCGAGACACAGCTTGCTGTGTCTTTTTTTTTGCAATAAAGTGAATGTGAAAGTGAATGTGAATGTGAAAGATGACGAAACACCTATTATCTCCTGCTGTCCCTGAATCTATGTATTGTTCCTCCTTTTTATTACAAGGGGCTAGGGGGTTTCTGAATTCGACCTCTCCCTAAATCCCTCTCCTCAAGGAGAGGGACTTTGATTTGGCTGTCATTCTGAGCGTTAGCGAAGAAATCGGGGCTGTTCAATCTTTGTAAATAAATTCGACCACCCCGTCCCGATTGCATCGGGACACCCCTCCGGAGGAGGGGAATTATTCGTTCTCTCTCTTTGAGGTGGCTTGGGGGTATTCTGCTGGGATTACTTCCCACGGGTTTTCACCCGTGGCTACTGTTATTGTACCACTCGTGGTTCTCTGCTGTTTCCCCCTCTATTAAGAGGGGGCCAGGGGGGGGTGTCATTCAAAATTTAAAATTTTTTTGCCCCAATTTGTTACATTTTTTCTTTTCATGTGTTATTCTTGTTAGGTGAAGTTGCAAATTGCAATTTTTTGTTTAAATTTGCTTATTCTGAATGGTCCAAATTATGAAAACATTATATTTCACAATATTTTTCTGGCTGGTTGTACTGCTCACCTCCGGCAGTACACAAAACGCACAAGCACAATTCGGACTCTTTGATACAGTGTGGACTATGAATGGATTACCACAGGATTATGAGGTTAGAGTTTCTCCAAATGATAGTCTATTCCTATTATGGACATTGGAAAAACCCCAAAATGGTGTTGAATATGTTCAAAGAACTAGATTATTTAAAACTCTAACTCAAGAACTTATTTGGGATACTACTGGTATTTCCTTCCCTGCAATTCTTTCAGACAATAAGACCGTAATTTCTTGGGATTCAAATAAAATAATTTTAAGAGATTTGATAACATTAGAGCCATTAAGTTCAGTTATACATCAAAATATTCCAATTAATGGTGCTAAATACTATTGGCAGGGAGTTTCAGAAATTGATACCTCGCAATACATATCTGGATATATAAATTA
>Ga0154569_121_pt1 | contig 35032 bp, 30 predicted proteins | sample RifGroF2_FD_115998 | JGI IMG/M metagenome (GOLD analysis project Ga0154569, IMG submission 115998) | Ignavibacteria bacterium GWF2_33_9
TACGTTAATACACAAGAGACAGTTTGAATAACTGCCTCAAAGACATAAAAGAAACTGCTCTTTCGGGAGCAGTTTCTTTTTTAGTGTGTGATGTTCTTATAATTGAATGATAATATTATCAATCAATCTTGTTGTGCCAAACCAACAGGCGAGTAAAATGACAATTCTATCTCCGGAATGGAATTCATCCATTAATACGAAAGTAAAATCAATCACTGTTTCCACATAATCAATTTTAATTAATGATGAAGTAAGCAAAGATTTAGTGATAAATTTATTTATTTCATTTCTTTTTCTCATTCCTCCAAGAATCTTCTCTTTTGCTGCAATTAACGATTTATTTAAAATCGCAGCTTGAGTAAATTCTTCCTGACTTAAAAATCTGTTACGAGAACTCATTGCTAGTCCATTATTTTCACGAATAATTGGAGCCATAACAAGTTGAATATCCAAATTCAGATCATTCACCATCTTTTGAATAACCATAAATTGCTGATAATCCTTTTGTCCGAAAATTCCAACATCACATTTTGTGATATTGAATAACTTAAGTACAATAAGTGCTACTCCATCATAATGAGTTGGGCGGGTGACACCTTCCAGTATTTTAGTTATTCCACCCAATGAAATTTGAGTGCTGAAATGTTCTCCATACATTTCAGAGACTTCCGGATAAAAAAGGTAGTCGCAGCCTGTTTTCTCCAACAAATTTCTGTCACGTTCGAAATCACGTGGATACTTGTCGTAATCTTCATTCGGACCAAATTGCTTTGGATTTACAAATAGAGTGGAAATCACTACATCACCAAGTTCTTTCGCATGGTTTAATAATGAAAGATGTCCATCGTGCAAATACCCCATTGTCGGAACAATGACGATTTTTTTGCCTAGCTCCTTAACTTTGTTCATCTCAGAATGAGTTTCAGAAACAGTTGTTATAATTTTCATTTATTTATCGATTAAATGGTAATATTTCTACTTTATCATTTGTTTTTTCAACAATTAGTTTTTCAAATTTATCTGCTTGAGATTCTAAAACATCAATTATGAAACAAACTTTTTCTTCATATTCTTCCTTCAGATTAATGGAATAATTTTCGAAAGTATGTTTCAAAATTGCAATAAAATTGTAATCACAAGTAATTTTGAATGTTTTAGTTAAGTAAATAATTTTCTTTTCGGTAAGTTCAAGTGCAGTTTTTGCTGATTCGGCATAAGCTCTGGCCAGTGGACCGACTCCAAGCTTAGTACCTCCAAAGTACCTGGTAACAATAACCAAAATATCTTTGTAATCGAAAGAATTAATTGCTTGGAAAATGGGTTTGCCGGCTGTTCCTGAGGGTTCACCATCGTCTGAATATCGGAAAGTATTACCATCCAAACCTAAAGAATAAGCAAAGCAATTATGAGTAGCATTATAATGTTCTTTACGGACTAAGGCGAGAATTTCTTCGGCATTATCACGGGAGGAAATAGGAAAAACCTGACCAATAAATCTGGATCCCTTTATCTTAATTTCAGCAGAACAATTATTTGCAATCGTAAAATAAAAATCCGAATTATCACTTAAATTCACCATTATTACTTTTCAATAGATGCTTTTAACTTTTTATATTCTTTATGCAGCTTAATATCGAAACGTAATTTCCAAACTAACCACATTGCTTCCCAAATAATTTTCTTGTTCATTTTGGAAACTCCACTCCGTCTGTCAATGAAAATAATGGACATTTCTTTAATTCTAGCACCAAGCTTCCACATTCGATAATTCATTTCAATTTGGAAGCCGTATCCATTAGTTTTGATTTCCTTCAGGTTAATATATTTCAGATATGAAGCACGAAAACATTTAAAGCCGCCTGTTGCATCATGTAGTCTCATTCCTGTAATAATTTCAGAATATACATTTGCACCATAACTGAGGATTAATCTTCTCAGAGGCCAGTTAACAACGTTAACGCCTGAAACATAACGAGAGCCAATTACGAGGTCGTATTTCTTAATTTCGTTAAGCAATCGTGGTAAATCTGCAGGGTCGTGCGAAAAATCTGCATCCATTTGCATAATATATTCAAATCCATTTTCCAATGCCCACTGAAATCCCTCACAATAAGCAGTACCCAAACCCATTTTCTTCATTCTAACTATTACATGGAGTTTTGGGTCACTTCCCATCATTTCTTTCACTTTTTGCGAAGTACCGTCAGGAGAATTGTCATCTACAATCAAAATGTCTGTATCAGGTAGATTTGATTTGATCGCAATAATCAATTTCTCGATATTTTCAATTTCATTAAATGTTGGTATTACAACAATTGTTTTCATAAAAAACCTCAGGTTTGGCCGTGACCTTTTATCATCAACCATATAGTTCTGATGATAATTTCTAAATCTAATGTTAAAGAAAAATTTTCTATATAATAAAAATCGTCTTTCAATCTATTTTTAATTTCTTCTATGGAAAATTCATAATTTGTGTACTGAATCTGCCACCAACCGGTAAGACCCGGGCGAATTTTGAGGCGGCGTTTATATTGAGGTAATGCTCTCGAAAAATCTTCGACAAATTTTGGAACTTCAGGTCTTGGTCCTACAACGCTCATATCACCAATAAGTGCATTGATAAATTGTGGAATTTCATCAATATGTGTTTTCCTGATAAATTTTCCGAAAGGTGTTACACGAGGATCATTTTGTTGTGTCCAATTTGGTTTTTGCTCCTTCTGTGTCGTCTTCATTGAACGAAATTTATAAATCTTGAAATTCTTACCTTCTTTGCCAACTCTTTCTTGTACGTAAAATATTGGTCCTTTTGATGATAATTTCACTAATACTGCAACAAGTAACCACACCGGCAAACCAATAATTATTACAATTAAACTGAATATGATATCAAATGTTCGTTTCAGAAATGCCTGATATGGTTTAAGAATTTGTGTTGAAATTTCGATTAATGGCACTCCCCATAAATTTCTAGCACGTGTTTGACCGGAAAATACTTCGTAAAGATCGGGCTGAATTTTAACACGAATATCAGCATCGACTGCTTTCGAAGCAATATCGAGTAATTCGTCATGATTGAGATCTGATGAAAGCAAAACAATTACTTCCGGTCGGTCTAATCGAATAGCATCCTCTAATTCATCAAATCCGAGATGTATTGGAATATGTTTAACTGGATTTTTAGGTAATATTTTATTTGGAATTAATATGCCGCTTATGGAAAAACCCCAATTAACTGATACGAGTGTTTTTTCGTAAAAGTCCAAACAGCTGTAATAATCACCAATTACAAGCATGGGTATTGTGATTATTTTTTTTGTTCTTAACTTTTTCTGAATTTGTCTTTGTATGATTCTACCAAATGCAAGTAAAAGGAAAAATACAAAAAAGTACAGTAAAAACATCATCCTGGGTGAATTGCCAGAATCCGTATAAACAAGGAATATTATGATGATTGTACCGATTAATACAGCTTTGAAAACACCTTTTAATTCTTCGAATGGCGATTGTTCATACCAGTTTTTATACAAACCGGTAAGGAATAATGTTAGGAACCAGAAGAATAAGAAGAAGATATAAGTAATAATCTTAGTTTCAAAATCAGGTGTGATTGTAACGGGAACTAATCCTGAATGGAATCTAAACCAATATTGTGCAACAAAACTTATGGAAATTGCAATGAAATCTGCAAGTATCTGAAGTAATATTTGAATTCGTATATTATTCATTTATCACCATTTGGACTCGCTTTTATTTGTAAAAAATAAATAAAATGCAAGAAATAATCCATAATTCATTGCTATAAAATAAGTTGGGAATTGCATGAATGGGACTTTTAATTTCACCTTGTCGAAAATATATCCCAATAAAGCAAGTCCGGTAAATACTAAAATTACATATAATGTGTAATCAAAAATTATTCCATTTCCATAGTTCAGTAATGAACCCAAAATTATCGAAAGTAAAAGAAATGGAGTGAAATATCTTAATAATTTATGTGAAAAGATAAAAAAGGCTGTTCTGAAATGCTTAAAAGAAAAAAGCTCCCGTGCATGGTAAATGGATTCCAATCCACCTGAAGTTACTCTTGCTCTTCGCCCGATTTCATTTTTCAAGGATTTCTTCCTGAATTCAATAACATAAGTGTTTGTATCGTAAATAACTCGTTTTTTTGCAATATTGACATCCAGAAGAGGAGTGTAATCATCGCATATTTTATCATTCGGTAAAAGTTTGTAAAGTTCTTTCCTAACTGAATAAAATGCTCCAAGACTATTAACGGTTGAGAAAACCTGACTTTCAAGATATTTTGTCTTTGATTCGAATGATTGGTACATTTTCTCGCCTTTATGTCCGGCATTTTCTCCGGTCGGATTTTCTGAATATATCATCGGAGAAATTACTGCACCAACTTCAGGATCTGAATAATTTGATATAATTTTGGCAATTGTATCCTTTTGCAAAATAATATCTGCATCCATAAAGCAGATTAGATCGTTTTCAACCAAGGGTGTCAGTTTATTTAGAGTTGCATTTTTGCCGCCTCTCGGAAAATCATAAACTTTTATTCTTCCATATTTGTCAGCAAGCATTTGGCATATTTGGTAGGTGCCATCATTTGACCCATCCGAGCCAATAAGTACATTGATTTTTTCGAGTGGATAAGATGATTTAAAAATTGATTCAACAGATTTTTCAATTAAATTTGCTTCATTATGAGCAGAAATGATAATAGTTATATCAGGCTTAAAGGATTTATCTTTTTTTATATTTTTACCGGAAAATCTTACCCATATAGTTAAAAGTAAATTGTATAAAATATAATTATACAATATACCTGTAACTCCAATTCCAATTAATATGTATCCGAAAATTATCAAATTATAACTCATTCAGTTGGACAAAAAACCGAAAATTATGCTCATCAGAACATCCGCAGTTGGCATATCTATAATTCAAAAATAATGCTAAATTATTTATTACTTCATATCCGAAATTAATTTCAGCAGCAAGTGTCTGTATTAAATTCCCATCAAGAAACTTCACAGTAGGAGAATCTCCCTGAAAACCTGTATCGGGATTTTCGAAACGAAATCCCCAGCGTGGATCTCCGCCAACATTTCTAATTAAATTACCACTTGGGTCATAGATATTTTCGCCATGGCGAGTATATGTCAATTTGAATTTAAGTGGGAATTTCTGTCCCCACCAGTATTGCATAAGCAGTCCGTATTGTTCGGAATTTGGCAGCAGAAAAGAACCGAGCATCATACTATCATTTGTATATGCATTCTGATGATTGAAATGAGTGTAAGTATAAGGCTCTACTCTGGCATATTCCACACCAATATCTGTATTAAATTCTAAACTTGTTATTGCGGCAATATTGAAAGCAGTTTTATTGCTCCAATAACCTGTTCCAATTTTTTCCATAATTATATCATCAAGCAGGAATGAAGATTTAATCTGTAAATTGCGAATAGGACGAATGACAAAATCCATCCCCATCAAAGAATTATCTCTGTCATGCAATTGATGTTCCAAAGATTTCAAAAAACTTAATGGATTAAGATATGCGAAGTCCAGTCCACGATCTGCAATAATAACACTTTCCCAAAAAGTAATTTCACCCCAACTTGGCAATGCAGTAAAACTATGCTGTACCAAATACTTTTGTGCAAGTTTTGCAGCAAATCCTGTAGAATATGTATCTGTAGCATATCCTATCAAGTTAGCAAATGAATAAGAATACCGGAAACTTGAAAAATTAGCACTCAAGGATAATTCATCTAAAGGTGGTGACATAGTCGATACAAAAGGACGTTGAAATAACCCTGCTCCGGATAGTTCTTCCTGTCTGCCGAACTTAGCACGAAACCACCCACTTTCGAATGTAACATGAGACTGAGTCAAATCTATATCACTGCCCAATTTTGCAAATTTCAGACTTTTCATATATTCAGTACCGTAAGCAACCGACCTGTCACCACTAAAATCTCTGCCATTTGTTGCCTGTAAGAAAAATCCGAAATTATCATTGAAAGAACCATACCAACGCAATCCTAATGTGCCAACTATCAGATACTTTGATGAATCAGCATTTGTCTGATTAATGTAATCAATTGCTGCGAGTGGACGTACTTCAGTTGTTAATGAGCGTGAATTGTATCGATAAAATGCTTTATTCGTTCCGTCAAATAAACCTTTAAAAAAGATTTGAGTTGAATCAGTTTCCGAAGGAAAAACTACTGAATAATCACCGTATCCAAAGTCAAAGAGATATTTATTTGCAGTTTCAATTTCAGATTTTGTGAAATGAAAATGCTTATTTTCATTGTTTACCTGCTTCAAAATCTTAATGATTTCCTTTCGCTGTAAAGGTAATTTGGATAATGTGTTATGCTCCATTAATCCCTTCGATTCCAACCTTAAAAGAAAGTCATAAACTGAACTAGTAATTGGAACATCGTCCAATTGAGCGAATAAGGTATTGCTGATAAAAAAGATAAATATTAGGATTTTCTTGTATTTCATTCAATATTCTTTATTAAAATCTATTATTTTTTGGAAGTATAATAGATACTCCAAATGATATTAACAATAGTTGCTGCTGTACCGAGCAATGCACCATATACACTATACTTTTGAATTTCTAACCATGCAGGTATATCTTGTTTTCTTGGTATATAAATTTGGTCTCCGGCATTTACATATACATTTTCACCGGGTTTTTCCCAAATTAGATTTCTGCCTCGGATGATTCTCGCCCTGTCTTTTTCGGCACCATCGGCATAACCACCAGCCCTTGTTATGTAATAATCCATTGTCTTATTTGTTTCGAATTCTATATATCCCGGATTTGTGACTTGTCCATAAACATAAATTTGATGGGGCATTTCGGGAACATCAATTATATCTCCACTACGTAACGACACATTGTATTTATTTTCATTTTCATTGAATAATTTTTCGAAATCACAGGATACATAATTTTTGAAATAATGCATATCTATCATAAAGCGGGTTGTATCTTCTAAAGTCAGGTTGCTATACTGAAAGGATTCATTGAAATCCTTTTTAACATCCATTTTATATTCAGCATTCTTACTGAATCTGTAAATCGTTGCCAAAGGTAAATGTGCATTATTAGTAAAACCTCCTGCCATATCGATCAAATCACGCAATCTGGTTTTTTCATTTTCAATCACGTAAACGCCCGGTTTTTTCACCTGACCTTTTATTGAAACTGTAGAGATTTTTACTTGTTCATTTATTTGTTTTTTACCAACAACAAGTATGCTGCCTGGTTCTATGTCGAAATCAGATTGTTGCAAGTTACCATTAGTATCGGCTACAATGTTTATTTTTTGATTGTCAGAATATAGAACAATATTGTCTAAATCGGCATTGTGAGTAAGTCCATATCCAAGACTAAGCAATAATGATGCTTTATCACCTTTTTTGTATGGCACGGTGACAGGTCTGTTAACTTCTCCTGCAATTTGTATTGTTGAATAGTCATTAAATTCAAAAGGGACAATTATTTCATCTCCTTCACGAACATAAGGATTGAATCTAGGATCATTTAATGCCTTAGACTTTTCAATATCAACATTTTTGGAAGTACCTTCATTGTGCAGTACTATTACATTGCGTGAATAGTACGTAGAAATAGGGTAATACTGACTTTCTCCAAATACTTTTTCTCTTTCTCTTAATTGTTCATTGTATTGTGTAATAGCCCGATATTGTTCTACCGGAACATTATCTGAATTCATTTTATTTGCATAATTTATCGCTGATGAAACCTGAAATGATGCAGGGATAGAATATACATTAGGGAAAAGTACATTGCCACGAATTGTAACCAAACACATACGTGGCTGCTGCAAAAGTAGTGAAATTTTTATATCTTTATTTTTTGCATTAAAAAATTGCTGAATAGTATCCTGTGCTTCTATTATCGTTTTATTTCCAAGATGAATTTCACCAAATCTCGGAATAACCAAAGACCTGGAAGGTGAAACAATAACATTTATAGGGTAAGGCACAAGGGGTAGAATTGTTAATGAGAAAACATCTCCGGGTCCAATATTGTAAACACTAGGATCAACAATATTCCCCTGAGGCATTTGTTGTGTATTTTTTGAAGTTTCAGAACTTAAGCCTTTTGAATATTGCTCAAGCATTTGCTGACTTGATTGTAGCGGGTCATCACCTTTTGATGTTTGAGCTTGCAAAGTAACAAATGGGAAAAATGATAACAAACATAAAATTACTAACTTTTTCATACTATTCTCTATTTAATCAAAATTAATATTTGATTTTACACAAATATTGAAAATTCAAAATTATATAATTAATAGTAAACGAAAAAAATCATTAATAATTAATTTAACGTTATAAAAAAATCTTTTCTTCGATTATCTTTACGATTCTTTCAGATGCTTTTCCATCCCAGAGCGAAGGAATTGATTTTCTTTTAGGAGGATTAACCAGAAATCGCTTAATTTCTGTCATAATATTTTCGTAATCTGGTTCGCAAAGCACATTGGTACCTAATTCAATAGTACTAGGCCTTTCAGTTGTAGTTCTTAATGTTAAACAGGGAATATTCAGAAAAGTAGTTTCTTCCTGAATTCCACCGGAATCTGTCATTACAAAATCCGCATTTTTCATTAAATTAAGGAAATCAAGGTAAGGTGCAGGTTCAATTAACTTAATATTTGAATTAGCAATCAAATTATCATATAATTCAAATTCCTTCATCATCTTAGTAGTTCTCGGATGAATAGGAAAAATTATCTTACGGAATTGAGCAAGATATTCGAAAATTTCAATAAATTTCTTCAGATTGATTATATCATCTACATTACTAGGTCTATGCAAAGTAACCAAAATATATTCTTTGGGATTGACTTGCAAATCATTTAGAATTGAAGAATGATCTGCTTTTTCAAGAGCATAAACTAGAGAATCAATCATTGTATTTCCAACAAAGAAGATAGAATCTTCACTAATCCCTGTCTCTTTCAAATGATTGTAACCACTTGTTTCTGTCACGAAAAAGTAATCTGAGATAGAATCAGTAGCAATACGGTTGATTTCTTCGGGCATATCTCTGTCGAAACTGCGCAAACCTGCTTCTATATGTGCAAGTTTTATTCCTTTTTTAACTGAAGTAAGTCCGCACGCAATTGTAGAGTTCACATCTCCAACAACGATTACCAAATCAGGATTTTCGAGGTTCAATACTTTTTCGAATTCAATCATGATTTTAGCTGTTTGTTCAGCATGAGTTCCTGAACCAACACCAAGGAAATAATCAGGTTGCGGCATTTCCAGATCACGGAAAAATGCATCAGATAAATTATAGTCGTAATGCTGACCTGTATGACAAATCAAATGTTTGAAATTTTTCCCTTGTGAAGCACGAATCAGCGGTGCAACTTTCATAAAATTTGGTCTTGCACCCACCACTGAAATCACTTTTTTCATCGACCTTCTCCGAGCAGAACAATATTTGAACGATCAGCAATCTCTATGCATGCATTTCTGGTATCAACTACCATTTTACTATGTTTGCATATCATTTCATAATCGAAAGCAGAATGATTTGTTGTGATAATTGTTAAATCATAATCTTTGAGATTTACTTTGCTTATCTCAGGAAGTGATTCATATTCAACATCGTGAATTCTGATTTTAGGTATATAAGGATCATAATAATCAATTGTGCCGATATTATCCTTAGAAAGCAGCTCAGCAACTTTCAGAGCAGGGGAATGACGTAAATCATCTACATCTTTTTTAAATGCCATACCAAGAATGAGAACTTTTGCTTTTTTCAGAGAAATATCTTGTTTTGCAATTTCACGGATAGCCATGGATTCAACATAAAACGGCATATCTTCATTAATTTCAGCAGCAAGTTGGATAAAATTAGTAACGAAATCATGTTCACGAGCCATCCAAGCCAAATAATAAGGATCAATAAGAATGCAATGACCGCCAATTCCGGGACCCGGGTAAAATGGCATGAAACCAAATGGTTTTGTTGAAGCTGCATCCACGACTTCCCAAATATTTATACCAATTCTATCGCAAAGTTTTGCCAATTCATTAACCAAGGCAATATTTACACTACGGAAAATATTTTCAAGCAATTTTTCCATTTCAGCTATTGAAGGAGTGCTTACTTTTTTGATTTTGCCGACAACCAATCCATGCATAATTGCGGCTAGTTCAGTGGAATCTTCGTTCACACCACCGACAACAATGGGCGTATTATCAGTTTTCCATACTTTATTACCCGGGTCAATTCTTTCGGGTGAAAAAGCAAGATAGAAGTCTCCACCGCATTTCATTCCTGATTTTTCTAAAATAGGAAGAACATATTTTTCTGTGGTTCCCGGAAAAGTAGTACTTTTTAGGATTATAATCTGTCCTTGCTTCATATTTGCTGAAATATCTTCCGCTGCACGTATGATAAATGATATATCAGGGTCTTTGTTTGGAGTGAAAGGTGTTGGAACGCAGATGAAAATCCCGTCACATTCTTTGATGCGGGAAAAATCAGTAGTTGCTTCAAATATTTTGTCGTTCACTACCTGTTCCACCAGATCATCATCAATATCTTGAATATAATTTACGCTCCGATTGAGTAAATCTACTTTGACTGCATCAATTTCGAAGCCTATAGTTTGGTAACCTTTGCGAGCAAATTCTATTGCTAAAGGCAGACCCACATAACCTAAACCGATTACTCCGATTGTTGATTTCTTATTGAGTAATCTTTCTTTAATTTCATTAACTGAATTATTCATTTTATTAAAAAATTTATAAATGCAAGTTTAATTATTTTCAAAATTAATCAACTCTGTAAAGAGTTTTATAAAATTCACTAAAATTTGTTCTTTCTTTGAGATTTTGCAGCCAAATTTTATTTTCAAGATACCAATTAATCGTTTTTTCCAGAGCAGGATGAAAATTATATTTTTCATCCCAATTAAATGAATTACGGATTTTATCTGAATTTATGGAATATCTCAAATCATGTCCAAGTCTGTCTTCGACAAATTCAATCAGGTCCTCGCTTTTACCAATTATGCGTAAAATTGATTTTATAAGTGTTAGATTGTCCAGTTCATTGCCGGAAGCAATATTGTAAATTTCTCCTTCCTTCCCCTTTTCAAAGCATTCCAGTATTGCTCGGCAATTATCTTCCACATAAATCCAATTCCGGATATTTTCACCAGTTCCGTAAACAGGAATTTTCTTCCCTTCCAGGGCATTTGTAATTACTAGTGGAATGAGTTTTTCGGGATACTGATTTGGTCCAAAATTGTTGGATGAACGAGTAATGATTGCCGGAACACTATGAGTTTTGTAATACGACCTCACAAATAAATCAGCAGAGGCTTTAGATGATGAATAGGGTGAATTAGGCTGCAAATTGGAATTTTCGTCGAATGTTTCACCTGACGAAGCGCTTCCATACACTTCATCAGTTGAAATCTGCAAAAATTTAGTTAGTTTAAATTGCTTGGCTATATTCAGTAAATTCAAAGTCCCTTCAACATTAGAATGCATAAAAGGATAACTATTTTGTATTGAACGGTCAACATGGCTTTCTGCAGCAAAATTGATGATTGAATCAATTTCTTCCTTGTACATTATTTCAGAAACAAGTTTAAAATCGGCAATGTCGCCTTTGTAGAATTTGTAATTCCCAAAATCAACAAATGGTAATAAATTATCAGGATTTCCGGCATAGGACATCAAATCCAGATTGAACACATTATAATCCCTTTCTTCTAGAAGAAGTTTTATAAAATTACTGCCGATAAATCCGGCACCGCCTGTGATTAATATATTTTTCATAATTAATGATTTCAAGACGAATTAATCTTCAATCCAGTCAATAGACCTGTCGGAAAGTTTTACGACAACAGCGGCTATTGATGCATAAGAATCTGAATAAGTCAGAATCCTTGTGTCTGCATTCAAGTCATTTGCAAAGTAAGGGGAACCGAAAAATACAAGAATTGACTTACGTCCTCCACTTAAAATATCAATTGCTTTTTTAAGATTTTCAGGCAAAGTTACTTCTTTTGCTTCCGTGAAATTTCGGAAGAAAATCGGAAATAAAATTAATTCAGTTTCAAAAATCGTTTTTTGAATTTCCTTTAAATGCTCCAGTTCCAGATTTTCATCAAGATATCCGAAATCAATGTCAAATTCTGTTGCATCACCTAGCATTTTCATAAATTGAGATGCCTTGTCAAAATTCTCGCTTCTTTGTAAAAGTGAAAAAACAGCGAGTGATTTAATGTCCTTCAAAGGAATTAGCGAATCATCGCCTTCTGTTTTCAAAGCATAATATGCATATTTTAATGCTTTGTAAGGATGTTCTGTGAAAAGATTACTATTCATATCTTCACGATGATATTGAGGCATAATTCCTGTCCATCGCTTTTCAGCAATTATTTTTTCACATGAATTTATTAACAAAGATCTGTAATCAGTATTTTCATCTGCTAATTTCGCAATAAGCTCTATTAAATGTTCATCATTCGCAGGCATTAAGAGAACATTATTACCGGCTTTCACTGATAATTCAGCAATTTCTTCATCTGAATAATTCTCAGTAATTGCTTTCATTTCCAAAGCGTCAGTTACAACAAGTCCGTCAAATCCCATTTCGTCTTTCAGAATTCCTGTAATAATATTTTTAGAAAGTGTTGCAGGTAGATTTGATTTATCCAAATCGGAGATAACAAGATGCCCGACCATAATTGATTTCACTCCTTGAGCTATAGCTGTTTTGAATGGGATAAATTCATTTTTTTCGAGCTCATCCCTTGTAAGATTCAAAACAGGTAAATCAAGATGAGAATTTATTACAGTATTTCCATGCCCGGGAAAATGCTTTACACAAGCAAGTACTTTTTCGTTTTGAGTTCCCTCGATATATGCCTTAACGTTTTGGGACACAATATCGGAAGTATCACCAAATGAACGGACATTAATAACGGGATTTTGAGGATTATTATTTATATCAGCCACAGGAGCAAGGTTCCAATGCGCACCGATTACTTTTGCTTCGAGGGCAATTAGTGCTGCACATTTTTTTGTATATTCTGTTTTTCCTGCAGCTCCAAGAGCCATCATATGAGGAAACTCGGTTCCTTCGGAAAGTCTCATTGAGATACCATTTTCGAAATCACCACAAAAAAGAAGTGGAATTTCAGCAAAAATTTGCAATTCATTTGTTACTTTGATATTCTCTTCAACATTGCCTCCAAAAATACAAAATCCGCCAATTCCTTCTGAAACTAATTTTGTGATTCTCGATTTGTAATCAACATTTTCAAGATATGATTTTACCAATAAGCGGGGGAAAACCATCTGAGCAGCTAATTCGTATGATGTCCATTGATTAATTTTTTTCATTAGAACCGTTGGTTAATATTACATTTCCATTTTCGAAATCAAGAAATTTTTGTTTGATAAATTCGGGAATTGAAATTGACTTTCTTGTTTGCAAATCAATATATACATAAGTTGAACTCAGTTTGGAAAGTAATAAATCATTATTTTTTACGGCAAGACTTTCGAAAACAATTGAGGAATTACCAATTTGGCTAACTCTGGTGAAAATTTCAATCTCATCCAAAAATTCTGCAGGATTAAAATAATCAATTGAATGTGCAACTGTCATTACGGGAAATTTAACAAAATCCTTCAGATTATTAATGAAATTCAGATTTTGCAGATAATTCGTTCTTCCATTTTCGAATATTGAAAAATACTGAATATTATACAAAATACCGATTGCATCTACTTGACCGAATTGCACTTTAATTTTATTACTAAATGTGAACTTTTGGAGTTCTTGTTTCAAATTAAATTCAATAGGCATATTAATTTACTATTTTTCTTGAAATTTCTTTTATTATACTTGCAGCAGTTAATGATTCTTCATAAGTTACGTCCAAATGGAAGACCGCACGAATATTCTGACCACCAATTCCTGATACCAGAACGTTATTTTCGGCCAATGATTTCACAAAATTATCAACTTTGATTTGCTCGGAGATGGAGAAACGGACAATGTTAGTTGCAACGCTGTCCGGATTTGCAATAATAAACTCAGATTCCGAGATTGTTTTAGTAAAATCTACTGCTTTAGTGTGATCATCTTTTAGTTTCGGTAAATTATGAGTGAGAGCGTATTTAGCTGCTGCTGCAAGCAAACCTGTCTGTCTCATTCCACCACCGAAAGTTTTACGGATTTTCCATGCACGAGAAATCGTTTCTGAATTGGAAAGTAGCATAGATCCGACCGGAGCACCGAGTCCTTTGGAAAAGCAAACACTGATTGTATCAAAAAACTTTGCATATTCTCGTAATGGAATATTTGTAATTGAATAAGCATTCCATATCCTCGCTCCATCAAGGTGCATAAATAAATTATGATTTTTAGCTAAATTATAAGCAGACTGAATATAATCAAACGAAAGAATAGTTCCGCCGTGGCGATTGTGAGTGTTTTCCAGCGCAAGGATTTTAGTTTTAGGGAAATAATAAACATCAGGTCTGATTGCTTCTTCAATTTTATTTAGAAACATTTCACCCATTACTGAATGAACAGGAAAAATTTGCGCACCGGAAAGTCTTGCCGGAGCTGCATTTTCATAATAGAAAATATGTGCATCAGCTTCTGCGATAATTTCATCCCCGGGATGTGTATTCAGTGCCAGGCAAATCTGATTACTCATTGTACCTGTCGGAACAAATAATCCTGCTTCTTTGCCGAATAAATCCGCAACATATTCTTGCAGTTCATTCACAGTTTGGTCTTCACCATAAACATCATCGCCAACCTTAGCGGAAAGCATAGCTTCGAGCATTTCTGGACTAGGTCTTGTTATTGTATCACTTCTTAAATCAATCATAGTTCAATTTGTTTATAGAATATTAAAATAGGGTTGACCATAGGTCAGTGCAATGATTTCACCAAAATACATTACAGTTGAAAAAGATAAAGGAACAAGCAAATTATCGTCAATTTTGACATTTTTCGAAATTGCTTCAAAAAATGCAGCAATCAATGATGCTATTATTCCAATCCACAAAAATGGCAATCCGGCAGAGTAAATGAAATAGAATGCAACGACAACTAATCCTGCCGAAAGAAAGAATGCTATCGAACCTTCTAAACTTTTCTTGAAGAATCGTGTTTTTCCGAATTTTTTACCAATGAGGGCCGAAGAAATATCCGAAATAATCAGGATTGTTAATGCTATCACTGCAATGAATTTCGGGAAAATCAAAATTGTCAGAAATGCCGAAATCAGTAGCCAGGAACCACCATTCAATCTGAACTTCTTCCTCTTTTTTTCGTGTTTTCTCAGTATATCACCAAAGAAAAATTCAAAAACATTGTGTATTATGGGAATCCTTTTACTCGAAACATCAATTATAACACTCAGTGCAATAAGCACACCAAGGATAATCAGAATTAGTGTTTTGTCAAGAAAAATATACCACATTGGTATATTCAAAGAAATCAAATGTATTAACTTACGTTTGACTTCAGCCCCATAAGATATGGCATTCTTTTTCTTATCATCCAAAAGAGGTTTATCTTTGTAATGGACTATTTCTTTTGATATTTCTGATTCTTTTTTCTTTAAATTTTCCATCATATTCTGGAAAAAATTATCAGTTTTTTCTAAACTTGGCATAAGTATTGATATATTTATAAAATTTAAAAAAAACAATATATAAAAAGTAAATACTTTTTTACTTTTATAGTTTTTGAAATTGCAAATTATTAAAAAATAATTTTAGAATAATAATTTAGTATTTAATTACGAAAAAAAAATGAATATTGTTACAGCAACAACAGAAGTTTCACCTATTGCAAAGACCGGTGGTTTGGGCGATATGGTCTCATTCCTATCTAAAGAATGGGTCAAACAAGGACATAATGCTATTATTGTATTACCGAAGTACAAGCATATAGATACAAATAAACTAGGATTTCAAAATCTAAAAAGAACACTTATTGTTCAAATGGGTTATTGGACTGAATTTGCAGGAGTTTGGGAAGGGAAATTACCCGGGACTGAAGTGAAGGTTTATCTTGTTGAAAATAATAATTATTTCAATCGGGAAGGAATTTATGGAGATCCAAATGAATTTTCAGATAATGACCGAAGATTCATCTTTTTCGATAAAGCAGTTTTCGAAGTTTGCCGTGCTATAAACTTCAAACCGGATATATTGCATGCACACGACTTCCACACTGGATTTTCAATGTCTTTCCTGAAAGAATTTTATCGACAAGATCCGCTTTTTAGTAAGACTGCCGGAGTATATACAATTCACAATTTGGCACATCAGGGTAAATTCAATCCATATACTTCGCTTCTTTATGCGGGTATTCCTTTCAATCAATTCACTCCTTATTCTCCCTATGAATATTTCGGAACAGTGAATGCGATGAAAGTTGGAATTTCTTATGCCGATAAAATCACTACAGTAAGTCCGAATTATTCTCATGAAATCATGCTGCCATACTATGGTGAAGGTTTGGATGGGATTCTGAAACAGCATTCAGCAGATTTTATGGGAATTTTGAATGGAATTGATGATACCGAATGGCATCCAGGGAGGGATAAACTTATTTACAAGAATTTCGATAAAAATTATCTCGAAGGAAAAAAAGAAAATAAATTAGCACTGCTGCGGGACTTTGGATTAAATGAAGGCGATGATTTGGATATGCCGCTTATTTCCATTATCACAAGACTTGCTGAGCAAAAAGGAGTAGATTTAATTACTGATAAGATGGAAGAGTTGCTTTCACAAAATAATTTTCGCTTTTTAGTTCTAGCATCGGGAGATTATAAATACGAAAAATACTTTGAATATTTACACCATCGTTTCCCAAGACGAGTTCAAATTCACATTGGTTATGATAATAATCTGGCACATAAGATTTATGCCGGAAGCGACTTTTTCCTAATGCCTTCCAGATTTGAACCTTGCGGACTTGCACAGATGTTTTCTCTGAAATACGGTACAATTCCAATTGTAAGAGAAACAGGAGGGCTTGCAGACACTGTATTGGAATATGATTATCACAAACAGATTGGGACAGGATTTACTTTCTGGCAGTATAATTCCGAAGACATGGCTTATGCGGTCAAAAGAGCTTTGGGAATATTTAATAAACAGCCACATTGGGACAAAATACGACAAAATGCAATGGAACAGAATTTTTCATCAGAAAAAACTGCACAGGATTATATTCAGGCATTTTATTGGGCACTTGAAAAAGTTAAGTAAAAAGATATGCCCAAAAAGCAAAAAATAGAACTTTTGGCACCGGCAAAGAATTTGCAGAGTGGAATTGTTGCAATTAACTATGGTGCTGATGCTGTTTATGTGGGAGCAGAAAAATTCGGGGCAAGAGCTGCTGCAGTAAATTCTATTGAAGATATTGCTCAATTATGCGAATATGCTCATCTTTTCAATGCAAAAGTCTATGCAACAGTAAATACAATCTTTTCTGACGAAGAAAATACCGAAGTACAAAATCTGATTGATAATCTTGCAGAAGCAAAAGTGGATGCTCTTATTATACAGGATTTGGGTATCCTGAAAATGAATACTCATAATTTACCTCTTTTTGCCAGTACACAAACCAATAATTATGAAATTGAGCGAATCAAGTTTTTGGAATCATTAGGATTTGAAAGGATAATTCTTGCAAGAGAACTATCTTTGGAAATGATTTGCAATATTCGTGAACATACTAAAATTGAATTGGAATCATTTATTTTTGGAGCAATTTGTGTTTCATTTAGCGGAAAATGTTATGCAAGTTATGCTTCAAATTCCCGAAGTGCAAACAGAGGAGAATGTACTCAGATATGCCGCCATAACTTTACTCTGAAGACCGGAAATAATGATTCAATGGGAGAAAAAGGACATTTTCTCTCTATGAAAGATATGAATTTGGAAAATCATCTTTCGGAACTTTTGGCAGCAGGGGTTACTTCTTTCAAAATTGAAGGAAGATTGAAAGAGGAAAATTATGTGAAAAATGTTACTTCTTATTTCCGAAAAAAACTTGATGAGGAAATTTCTAAGCATCCAAATTTTGAAAGGTCATCCGATGGCAGAACTGAAATTGCTTTCATTCCGAATTTAACCAAAACATTTAATCGAAGATTTACAGATTATTTTATCGAATTCAGGAATAAAGACATGGCTTCCTTTGGTTCTCCAAAAAATATTGGAGAAAAAATCGGTGTTGTTCTTGCTGTGGGCAAAAATTTTATCCATGTTGATACCAATCATCAATTAAATAATGGTGATGGCTTTACTTTTTTTAATCACAATAATGAATTGGAGGGATTTTTTGCCAATAAGGTCAAAAATAATATAATTTATCCTAATATTATGCCGAAAATAAAGAAGGGAACAACAATTTTCCGTAATAAGGATACCGCTTTCGAAAATGCACTAAAATCTGATGAAAGCCAAAGGACAATTGATTGCAATTTCCATTTTGAAAATGATGAGAAATTGATTAAAATTAAAGTGGAAGACGATAGGGGAAATAAATATGAAAAGATTATAGAGAATAATTTCGAAATTGCAAGTAATCAGAATATGGCAAAAGATAATATTATGAAGCAATTTTCGAAGACAGGAAATTCCATATTTAGAGCAAATTTTATCACAATAAAGAGCGAAAAATTACCATTTATCCCAATCGCAGAATTAAACTCAATCAGAAATAAAAGTCTAGATAAATTGCTTGATGAAAGGAAAAAGAATTTCAAACCTGCTCAAAGCACCGCAGTAACAAAAATTAGGGAATATTATCTAAAAAACATTGATTATACCGGAAACGTAATGAATAATCTTGCACGGAGTATTTACCAAGAAGCCGGTGTGAAGTTAATTGATGATGCATTCGAAAAAACTGAAGGTTATGAAGGCAAAGTTGTGATGACCACAAAGTATTGCATAAAATATGAATTAGGAATTTGCCCTATACATCATCAAAGTGAAATGAATGAAAAACAAAAGTCGGAAAGAAATAAACCATTATTTTTACAAGACGATAATCACAGATACAGCCTTGAATTCGACTGTGTGAAATGCGAAATGAAGGTGATCTACTAAACATTATTAATTAGAAATCAAAAATAATTAATAGTCAAAATCCAAAACTACATCATCAGTTAAAGGATGAGCTTGGCAAGTGAGTACATACCCTCTATCTATTTCTTCCTGAGTGAGCCCATCGCTAATTGTCATATCAACTTTCCCTGAAATCAATTTGGCTCGGCAAGTTGAACAGGCGCCGATTTGACAGCTGTAAGGTATCATAATCCCATTATTTTGTGCTGAAATTACTACATTGGAATCTGATTCCACAACAAATGCAAGTTCTTCACCATAAATTTTTAATGTAATAACTCTGTCCTCATATTCTTCTACAGCAGGTTTTATGGACGCATCAGTTGTGAATGATTCTTTGTGGATATTCGTACTTGGGAATTTAAGCTCAATAATTTTAGACTCAATATCTTTCATAAATTGATTTGGTCCACATAAGAAAAAGTGAGTTGCTTCAATTGGGATTGAAGTTTCTACTGATATATTTTCCTTTAATAATTGCGAGAAAATTTCGGGAGTAATACGTCCTCTGAATTGATTCCAATCCTCATTCGGCATACTCAAAAAATTAAATATTTTCAGTTGATTAGGATGTTGATGTTTAAGTAATTCCAACGGTTTATGGAAAATTATTCCTTCTTCAGTTCTATTTGAATAAAAGAGTAAAACGTGATTCTCAGGATGTGAATTCAAAGCAGTATTTAAAATAGAAAAAAGTGGTGTAATCCCGCTTCCGGCTGCAATTAAAATAAATCTTGCAGGTTTGGGGATATCTCCAGGAATTGTGAATTGTCCCAAAGGTGTTCCAACTTCAACTTCATCACCATCCTTCAAAGAATTTGTAATATATTTTGAAACTTTGCCACCTTCAATGTCCTTTATAGTAATTTTTATGTCCTCATTCAAAGCAGGTGTGCTTGAAATTGAGTAAGCACGTCTTTCTTCCTGTCCGTCCAGATGAATTTTCAGATTAATATACTGACCGGATTCATAATGAAATAATTCTTTCAATTCATTTGGAATATCAAAAACAAGAGAAACTGATTCGGGAGTTTCCTGAATTCTATCTTTAATTTTTACTTTGTAAAATTCGTAAACCATTCAAAAATTATTATGAGTTATTTTAGTATAAACGAAAATGAAGATAATTACTTTGAAGAGTAGGAATCCTTGCAAAAAAAAATGCTCCGAAGAGCATTTTAATTTAAGTAAATTTGCATTATTTAAGTTTGACTGATAATTTTTCAATCATATCTTTAACCATCGTGCTCAAATTATATTCCGGTTTCCAATCCCAATCATTACGTGCAGGAGTGTCATCAATTGAAGCAGGCCAAGAATCGGCAATTGCCTGACGAAAATCAGGTTTATAGTCAATTGTGAATTCAGGAATGATTTTCTTGATTTCATCAGCTAATTCTTCCGGAGCAAAACTGAATGCTGCAACATTATAATCTCCATGGAATTTCAATCTGTCCACATCTGCATCCATCAAATCCAATGTTGCTTTAATGCAATCTGGCATATACATCATTGGCAATTTTGTACCTTCTTTCAAAAATGAGGTATATTGCTTTTTTTGGATTGCTTCGTAAAAAATTTCTACTGCATAATCAGTTGTACCACCACCAGGCAATGTTTCGCATGAAATAATTCCCGGATAACGAATACCACGAGTGTCCAATCCATATTTCAAGAATAAATATTCGGAAAGTCTTTCTCCTGCAACTTTTGTAACACCATACATAGAAGTAGGACGCAAAATTGACTCTTGTGGAACATCTTCTTTTTGAATTCCTAGCCCCCAAGCAGCCATTGAACTTGGTACAAAAACTTTTTGAACTTTGTTTTCGATAGCAATTTTAAAAATGTTCATACTACCATTTATGTTGATATCCCAACAGAGAAAAGGATTTTCCTCACCCTTTCCAGATAAAATTGCGGCTAAATGGTAAATTTCATTAATTCCACGCTTTTTCACAAATTCTTCGACATCGGAATAATTCATTACATTCAGCTTATCGTAAGAACCACCATCAGTAATAATTGCCGGAGCCTCGTCACGAATATCAGTGATGAATACATTATCTGCGCCATATTTTTTGCGTAGCGCAAGTGCGAGTTCAGTCCCAATTTGACCAATACCGCCTGTAACTAAAATCTTCTTTGAAGTATTATTCATAAAATTATAAAATTTAGAATTTCATTTTGATACGAAAACAAAATTAACAAAAAATGTATTGAAATGAAAAGAAATACGTCAAGAAATCCTTAAATAATTACTTTTTGGAAAAGATTGAAGAGAAATATTAAAAATTTAAATGATTCGGAATTAAGGGAAATTCTTTCAAGTCAAAAACAACCTGCTTTTCGTTCTGAACAAATTAAAAAAGCAATATATAAAAACCGTAAGAAAGAATTTTCAGAAATTTCGAATTTACCGAAATCGCTTACATCATATTTAACAGAGAATTTTGAGATTAATTCTCTGAAAATAAGAACTGTGAGAAAATCAAGAGATGGTTCAGTGAAATTTCTGTTTGAATCATTGGACGGAAATTCATTGGAAGCTGTGTATATGCCGTGGTTCGATGATTCTAGTGAAAATGTCGAAAGGGAAACGCTTTGCATTTCCTCGATGTCAGGATGCTCCGTTGGTTGTGCATTTTGTGCTACAGGTAAAATTGGTTTCAAGAAAAATCTGGAAATAGCTGAAATGATTGACCAGATATTTCTGGTTGAAGATTATTTGCATACAAAACTAACTAACATAGTCCTAATGGGGATGGGTGAACCTTTAATGAATTACAGCAATGTGATTGGTGCATTGGAAATTCTCACTGATCCCAATTATGAAATATTCAATCGAAAGAGAATTACTATTTCGACTTCCGGAATTGCTCCTAGAATAAAGCAGCTTGCAAAATTCATACGTCCTGTAAAACTTGCAATATCCCTTCATGCAACTTCTAATGGTGTAAGGGATAAGATTATGCCGATAAATCAATCTTTCAAGCTGGAAACTTTGATGGATGCCGTTGAAGAATATTATAAGATAACTAAAATACCGATTACATATGAATATATAATTTTTGATAATTTGAACGATACTGAGAATGATATAGTACGATTAACCAAAATTGCACGCAGAGTACCTTCAAGAGTAAACATTATACCATTCAATGATATAAGTTTCACTAATCCTACAGGCTTTGCAAGTGAATTAAAACCGGCAAAAAGAGAAAAGATGGAATATTTTGCTGCAAAATTACGTGAAAAGGGTGTGGCAAGTATTATACGAGATACATTTGGTGGAGATATAGAAGCTGCTTGCGGACAATTAGCACTTTCTGAAGAAAAGATAATTCAAACAATTGAAATTTAAATATGAATAACAGGAAGACTGAAATACTTGATTGGTTATACTCCTTGCATAGATTTGGAATTCAGCCGGGTTTGGAAAGAATTTCCAATGTTTTGGCAAAATTGGGCAATCCCGAAAAATCCCTTAAAGCGATTCATATTGCAGGAACAAACGGAAAAGGCTCAACAGCTGTTACTATTTCATCAATTTTGATGGAAGCCGGATACACAGTTGGACTTTATACTTCTCCTCATCTTGTAGATTTCAATGAAAGGATTCAGATAAACGGGAAATTAATTTCTGATGAGAAATTAGTTGATATTGCTGAAGAAATGATACCAGTGCAGGAGGAGACCGGGGCAACTTTTTTTGAATTCACAACAGCACTTGCCTTTAAATATTTTGCAGATGAAAAAGTTGACTTTGCCGTAATCGAAGCAGGGATGGGCGGGAAAAATGATGCTACAAATGTACTGAATCCAATATTGTCAGTCATCACACAAATAAGTATGGAACATACAGATTATTTGGGAGATACTCTCGAAAAAATTGCAGAGGATAAAGCCGGGATAATCAAAGAAAATGGAAAAACATTAATTAGTGACAGTACTACCGAACTTAAAGATTATTTCCGGAAAGAAGGTTTGCTTAAGAATAATATTGTGAAATTCTTAGATGAATTTTTCACAATTCGGTCTGTTGAAAAAGATAAAAGGGAATATAACAAAATAAGTTATGGTCCTGTCAATGGTTTGCATAATCTTTATTTTAAAACTAAATGGAATAGTACCCATCAATATAAAAATATACTCGCCGGAATTGCAGCAATTAAAATGCTGAGTAATGAATTGAAAATTTCTGAAAACCTTATTCATAAAGGTACAAAACTAATAACTCGTAATTTTAGTTTCAATGGCAGATTTCAGATTTTAAGAAAAAAACCACTAAGAATATTAGATGTTGCTCATAATCCTGATGCTTTCATAGCTCTGAAAAAGAATCTTCAAAGAAATTATAAATCAAATGAATTTACACTTGTAATTGCACTAATGGATGATAAAGACATTGATGCAATCACATCAACAATGGCAAATATCTTTTTAAAAATAATTGTTACTAAACCTAAGATAGATAGAGCTGCAAAACCTGAAAGAATTCGAGATAGTTTTATCAAAAATGGCGAAAAATCTGAAATTATCCTCACAAATTCTATACAAGAATGTATTGAATTAACTATGGCTGATGAAAATCCTATTCTTTTTGCAGGTTCCTTTTATTTAATCGGAGAAGTTCTTAAAAATCTGAATCCCCAGTAAAAAAGAACTATTTAAATAGCACTAATTATGTGCTGGAAAGAACTAAAATATAAAGCGATATATTTCTGTATTCTGAGTGGAAAAAATAAAATAAAAACACCTTATAAGTGTTTATACAAATCTATAATATATGAAAAAATGGTGAAAGATGAATAATATTTCAACGACTTCAAATACAAAGAAAAAAGCTGTTGGAAAGAAAATAGATAATACAAATAAATCTCTTCTTGTGAATGTGAAATATCAAGGAAGAGACCATGAAGTAGAATTATTCAGCAAATTTGACTTTTCAGGATTCTCAAAAGAAGAGATTATTGGTTGGTATAGATTAAATCAACTTGGCAGAAAATTAGACGAAAAGGCATCACTTTATCTCAAAATGGCAAAAGGCTGGTCCTACCATGCACCCTTTGCCGGTCATGACGGAATACAATTAGCTCTTGGAAAAATCTTCAGAGCAAGTAAGGATTACTTATTCCCATATTATCGTGACTTTATGACTTCAATTGCAGCCGGTATAACACCCGAAGAAATTATTCTTAACGGCTTGAGCAAAGAAACTGATGTTGCAGGTGGTGGTCGCCACATGAGCAATCACTTTGCCAAACCGGAAATAAATATTGAAAATGTTTCATCATGTGTTTCGAATCACACTTTGCATGCTGTTGGAGTAGCAAGAGCAATAAAAAAATATAAAGGTGATGAAGTTGCTTATGCTTCATTCGGGGAATCATCAACATCTGAAGGATATTTTTACGAAGCAGTAAATACTTCTTGTCTTGAACAATTGCCTGTTATATTTGTGATTCAGAACAATGGCTATGGTATTTCAGTGCCAACAAGTGATCAGAGTGCAAATACACGAATTTCAGATAATTTGATTGGATTCAAGAATCTTAGAATTATAAATTGTGATGGACGTGACCCATTCGATTCTTTCAGAGCATTGACAGAAGCTCAGCAATGGGCTTTGAGTGGTGCAGGTCCAGCAGTTGTTCACGCTGATTGTGACAGAGTAGGTTCTCACTCTAATTCCGACCGACACGAACTTTACCGTAGTCTTGAAGAATTGGAAAGAGTAAAGCGTCGTGATCCACTTTTACAATTTCGCTTCCATATCTTAAATGATGAGTATCTTACAGAGGAAGAATTGCTGGAATTGGAAGACAAAAATAAAATGGATATATTTGCTGCAGCAGATTTAGCTGAAGCTGCTCCTGATGCAGACGGCAAAACTTGGGAAAAATTCATTATTCCTGAAGAGTTTTATAAAGGTGAAAACTTTATTGAAAATGATTCGCATAATGGAGACAAAGTAACATATATACATTCAATAAATGAGACATTGAAATATGAATTCCGCAAAAATCCTAATACCTTCCTATGGGGACAGGATATTGAGAAAGGAGGTGTATTCAATGTCGTAAAGGGAATGCCCGAAGAATTCGGTAAAGAAAGAGTTTTCAATGCACCTATTGCAGAAGATACAATCGTTGGTACGGCAAATGGTTTTGTCAGGTATCGAGATGATATTCGTGTTGTTGTGGAAGGTGCAGAATTTGCAGATTATTTCTGGCCGGCAATGGAACAGTTAGTGGAATCTTCACATGATTATTGGAGAACTAAAGGACAATTTTCTCCAAATTTCGTGATTCGACTTGCTAGTGGTGGTTATATTCAAGGGGGGCTCTATCATTCACAGAATCTGGAAGGGACATTTCTGACAATTCCCGGTATAAGGGTTGTGCAACCTGCCTTTGCAGATGATGCTGCAGGTTTGCTTAGAAATGCAATTCGTTCCAAAGGTATTACATTATTCCTTGAACCGAAATTCCTTTATAATTTCAAGCCTGCGAATACTTCAATGCCAAGTGATGAATATGTGATTCCTTTCGGGAAAGCCAGAATCAGAAAACATGGTAATGATATCACAATAGTAACTTATGGAACTGCTGTGCATTTATCACTTCTTGCTGCCGATGAATTGAAGAAGCAAGGTATTGATGCAGAAGTAATTGACCTTCGTTCACTTGCTCCTTGGGATAAAAATGCAGTTTTTGAATCTGTTCGTAAAACTAATAGAGTTGTTGTTGCACACGAGGATAAAATTATAGGCGGCGTTGGCGGTGAAATTGTTGCTGAAATAAATGCAAACTGTTTCAAATATCTTGATGCACCAATTGAAAGAGTGGGTTCGAAATTTGTTCCGGTTGGATTTGCTAAATCTTACGAAAAAGAAATCTTACCAAATCAGAATGATATTATTGATGCTGTTAATAAATTGATGAGTTATTGAGCAAATAGTATTTAAAAAAAAATACAAAAAAAAACGCACTCTTTATGAGTGCGTTTTTTCATTCTAAAAGAATAATCCAATTAGTTCAACTTAAATGATGAAATACATTTTTCAAAAATAGGCAGATAACTGTCTTTTTCTCCAATAAAGTAATTCATTGTAACTCTGTAAAGCTTATCTCCATTAATTAAGAAAATGACCCTGGAAGAAACATTTTTCGAGAATGAATAATTCATTTGGTATGCTTCTTTGCCTGCCAATGAAATTTTGGAAGGATTAGCATTCTTGTAATTTTTACGATTTTCTTCTACAATTTTGTTGAGCTTTTTATTTTTGGAAGCATCTATTACATCAACAATAATATTACAATCTGCACGACGCTGACCAATATAATTCTTGGATTCAATAACACCAGAAGATGGACCTTTTTCTGCCATAAAATTATCAGGAATTTTGATTGAATATCCGTTACCACTTTTTGTCACTAAAGTTGTAGATGGAGGATCAGCCTCAACCACTTCATTAACTGTGTCAGGTACTGTAACAGGGAACTTACCCGGTTTATAGCTTGCAAGGAATTTTTCTATCGCTTCCTTGTATGTTTTATCAGTGCCATCGAAGCATTCTATTTGAATTACATTTGCAGAAGTTTCATCTGCCTGCACAACATAAGTTTCACCATAAAACACACCAGTTTCCAATTCGAAAGTATAAACTAATTTTTTAGCAGGATAATTTCCAACTTTAGCATCACTTTGTTCATAGAAACTTTTTTCAAATTTCATTGATTTTGCTAAAATTGTGTCGAGATTAACAGTTGAATCCATTTGGTAAATAGTTATATCGAATTTTGCTGAAGGATTACCTTCAGATTCATAACGAGCAAAACGGGATTGCCAATCCTTGGAATTGAATACAACAAAACGTATGGGGCTTGTGGATTTATACCAGTTTGATGGATATTCCACCGATAAACCTGTTTTTTCATTCGTGTAAGTTTCGTATCCATCAACACCAGGTATATTTACCTTGTTACAGCTTGTTGTGAATATAGCAAAAGCGAATAAAAGTGTCAAAATCGGTAATATTTTTTTCATTATAAACCTCGATTGATTTGATTTGATTAGTTTTTGTACAATTACTTATAAATTTAAAACAAATTTAAGAAAAATATCTTAATTGTGTAAATTTCAAATTAAATAAAGTATAATTTCAGTTTATTGTTTAAGGAATTAACTTAGCACCTTCAAGTACCCAGGTTCTCATTCCCTGAATCTGATTTTGAGTTATATAGCCTGAATAGAAAATTGTTCCATGTGGTAAAACACCCTCCAAAATCTGATTCAAAATACTTGAATTCGGATTTTCAGGAATGATCAAGCCCGGGAAAGTCATTATGGAAAAATAATCTTCCATGGAAAGTCCTCCTGCCATAGTAATGCTGCTATGACAACCGGAATAAGCACAATTTTTCTTTAGAAATGGTTGTACGTGAGAAGTGAAATCTACAGCTGAATCAGGAAAAACTACATCAATACCATAGACTCCGGTTGAATTATCGCAAGAGGAAATCAATCCGAAAGAGACAGCCATAATAATACTGACTAATACTATTCTAAATAATCTTTTCATGGTTTTTTCTGATTTGTTAATTTGACGAAATTAATAATAAAATTGTTAAATACAGAAGATTTTTTTAATTTATCCATTAAAACTTCTTAATTTTAAAGTTACAAAAAATTCAAAAGGTGAAAAATGGAAAATTACATACCAAAAGGGACTCTTACGGCTATTGTAACTCCTTTTAAATCAGATTATTCCATAGATTTTGACGCATATGATAGATTACTAGAATATCAGATCAATAATCATGTGGATGGAATTGTTGTATGCGGTTCTACCGGGGAAAATCCAACATTAAATCAGGAAGAGAAAATTGCTCTTATTTTACGAGCAATAGAAGTTTCCGAAGGAAGAGTTCCAATTATTGCAGGAACAGGAAGTAACGACACTTACAAAACTATTGAATTTTCTATAATTGCTAAAGAAACCGGAGCTGATGCTTTGCTTTTAGTGGCACCTTATTATAATAAACCTACTCAAAAGGGGATGATTGCTCATTTCACAGCAATAAATGATGCAGTACAAATACCACAAATTATCTATAATGTTCCTGGAAGAACAGGGATAAATATGACTGCTGAAACGCAGATAATCCTTGCTAATACCTGTAAAAATATTGTAGCCACGAAGGAAGCATCAGGTGATATTCATCAAATTATGAAAATTGTTAAAGATGCTCCAGAAAAATTTGTTGTATTGAGCGGTGATGATGGAATTACTTTACCATTGATTTCTGCAGGAGTACAAGGAGTAATTTCTGTATTTTCCAATTTTGCTCCATATCAAATGGTGAAATTAGTGAATTTTGCTTTGGAAGGAAATTTTGATGAAGCAAGGAAATTGCACTACAAATATCTGAAGATGATAGACTTATGCTTTATTGAATCAAATCCGGTTCCTGCTAAAGCAATACTGAAATTGATGGGAATTACTGATGATGCAGTGAGAATGCCACTTCTGCCAATTTCTCCTGAAAATCTGAATATTTTGAGAAATGAATTATTGAATATAGGATTGATTAAATAAGATGTTTACTAATAACAGTGATTCACAGAAAAGGATTTATAATTTAGTTGCTGCAATAGCAAGCGGAACATTTGCAGAAGAAAAAGATTTTCTTACAAAGATGATAATCGAAATTGTGGATAGTCAGGATTTTCAGATATACGGTGGGCGCCTTTGGGAATTTAATCCACAGAAAGAAGTTTATACTCTTGCTTATCAATATGGGAATGTGAAAAAAGTTCCTGATGATTATGAGCTTTCTGTACACGACCAGACTGTTTTAATGGAACTTGCCCAAACAAGAACTCAATTGAGGCGTGAAACAGACCTTATACTAAAAGAAAGTGGTATTCTGATTTATTCGGTAACAGGTGTAGGGGACATTGTTCGAACAAAGTATGGCAAGTTCTTCGAATATGTTATTGGATTTAATGCTCCTGAAATTTTACAAACTTTTTACGAAACACTTGCAATTATAAGCACTATTAGTTCTGCCAGATTAAAGGATTTACGTTTACTGAAAAAACAAGAGAAAATGAACAGAGAATTGAGTAAAGCCTCTGAAATCCAGAGGAATCTGTTTCCTGAACATTCTGTTGAATTTTCTGATTTTGATATTTATGGTCTTTGCATCTCTGACAGTGAAGTAGGAGGGGATTATTTTGATTATTTCCGTAATTTGGAAGATGAAGAAGATTCTTTGAGCATTGTTGTTGCTGATGCAGCAAGTAAAGGTATTTCTGCGGCTTTACAATCGCTTTATGTTGCTGGTGCAGTGAAAATGTCGCATAATTTTTCTCCGAAAATTTCAGCATTGCTGCATAATCTGAATAATCTAATTTATGAAACTTTTCCTATGGAACGATTTGTTACTCTCTTTTATTGCGAATTAACAGAATCTTCAAATAGATTGTTCATGTATGGGAATGCAGGGCACACAGAACCTCTGCATTATCATGCATCAACCGATTCGTTCGATTTACTCACTTCCACAGGTGGAGTTTTAGGAATTATTCCAAATCAAAAGTTCTCTGTAGAAAATACAACGATAGGAAAAGGGGACATAATGGTTATGATGACTGACGGCGTGACTGAAGCTCAAAATGAAAAAGGTGAAATTTATGGAGAAGAACCAATCAAAGAACTCGTGAGGAAGTATCAAACTCTTCCTGCAAAGGAAATCGCTCTGAATATTATTGAAAAAGTACAAATCTACTCAGCAAATTCATCCTATACTGACGACAAAACACTAATTGTGATTAAAAGGAAAGCGGATTAAGTAATAAGATATAGATTTTTTTAGAATTATAGGAAGTTATTCCTAACGAATGGCTTCCCATTCTTTTGAAAATGATTTACCGGAAAATATAATTGTGATTGAATTCAAGGTCCAGAACCAAATCGTTTTGAGATAACCATACTGACGGAATCTTCTTGGTGATTCAAGTACTACAAGTTTAGGTTCAAATTTTATTTTTGTGTATTTGGATAATCTACGGAACAAGTCAAAATCTTCACCTGCAACGATTAATGGATTATAACCATTTACCATCCTGAAAAATTTGCGATGAACAATCTGACATTCTCCTCGTCCCATTCCCAAATTAATGCTGTTAAGAAAATGTACATATTTATTATGCCACATATAAAATAGTTGATCACCTTTCGTTACTTCTTCAGGAAAACCATTTACTTCGCATGCGATTGCATGGTATGAGGTGTTTTTATCTTCGGACCAATTTTGAATATATGCAAAAAATTTATGTATGTCTTGGGGATAGGTGTCTGCATTGATGAATACTAAGATATTACCCTCTGCTAACTCTGCGCCCTTATTACGCCCTTCAGAAATCGTCTGCCTGTGTTCAGCTTTGTGTACAGTAATTTTGTCGCAAAATGTTTTTGCTATTTCAACAGTATTATCTGTACTGCCTCCATCGCTTAAAATTACTTCAAAATTATGTTTCTTCTTTAATTCATTAGTATAAATGTTTGCTAGATTTCCGATAATTTTTTCCTCCTGAAAAGAAGGAATAATTACACTAATAAGAGGTGTAGCAGGTACATAAGGTTCAGAATAATTTTTATTATAAGCCTTTTCTGATATATTATGAAATTCTGATATTTTCAATTGTCTTAATTAAATATAAATTACAAAATTAAGCATTTAAGAAAAATTAAGTAATGAAATTGGTAAAATTGCTAAAGCGAATCTATTTTATCAATAGTTTTTTCTTTCATTTCGCTTATTGTCATAGATAACATATTTAATAGATCTCCTTTAATTACTGACCATTTATCATGAACAGGACAGGGATGTTCATCACTGCACTGAGGAAATCCAAAAACACATGATGTGAAAGCATCTAATCCGTCAATTGCTTTCACAATTTCTTCCAATTTAATATCATGACCATTTTTACCCAAGAAGAATCCTCCAGATTTGCCTTTTTTTGAATTTAAAAGACCTGAATAGACTAATTCCTGCATAATTTTTGCTGCAAACATTTTTGGAATTTGTAATTCTTTGGAAATTGTCCCTGCATCATAGCAGGCTTCAGGTTCCTTTGTTGCAAGGAATAACATTGCCTTAATAGCAATTTCAGCTTTTTTAGAAAAAATTACAGTCATAATTATTTATTTTTATTAGTTTAGTTACACAAAATTAGGAAAAAAATCGTTAATTTTGTATTAATTAGACAAAAAAATCTGATTTAAATATGAATTTATTGCTTTTCAAAGAAAATATAGATACTCAGTTTCCTAATGAAATTGAGCAGGAACAAGTTCAAACTAAGGTGGCAACAAAGAGAAAGAAGTCAACAAGTAAGAAATTCTGGCAAAAAACTCATAAATGGCTCGGTTTGATAATGTCACTCTTTGTGCTAAATTTTGCTATTTCCGGAATAATTCTAAATCACCGAGAAATTTTCGTTGGTTTGGATCTACCACGCTGGACTTTACCTGGTGAATACTCTTATCATAATTGGAACAATGCTGCAATTAAAGGTATTCTCCCGGGAGAAAATTCAAATATTGTATATGGAAATGTTGGTGTTTGGAAGGAAAATTCCGGTAAATTTACTGATATGAATACAGGTTTCCCTTCCGGGATGGATAACAAAAATGTTCAATCAATGCTGAAATCAGAAAAGGGTAATCTCTATGCAGGTACATTCAATGCATTCTATTATCAATCAGGAAATCACTGGAAACAATTAATCTTACCAACAGATGAGCAAAGAGTAATTAAAATTCTGGAGAAAGATAGTAAAATCCTTTTGCTCACTCGAAGTGAAATAGTATTCTTTAATGATAATCCTGCAAATCCAAAATTTTCCGTAAAGCAAATCAAACCTGAAAAAGGTTATATAGCTCAAACAGGACTTTTCCAAACTTTATGGCAATTGCATAGTGGCGAGGCATTTTGGATGATTGGCAGACTCTTTGTCGACTTTTTGGCGATTACTTTCATTCTGCTAATATTCACTGGTTTAATTAAATGGTATCTTCCAAAAACATTTAAGAAATTAAAAGCAAAAAAAGAAAAATTAGCAAATCGGAAGAAAATAAATCTTTGGTCTCTCAGTTTACATAATCAATTCGGGCTTTGGACTGCTCTATTCCTATTTTTGACAACTATTACAGGTATGTTTCTTCGGCCGCCATTACTCATTTTGGTTGGAGCGAACAAAGTACCTCAATTGCCGGGAACAAATCTGAAACAAGATAATGCATGGTTCGACAAACTAAGAAATATCACTTACTTACCTGATGAGCACAGATATGTTTTTGCAACAGATGAATACCTTTTTTCTGTGGATGAAAATTTCCAAGAAAATCCGGAAATATATAACTATCAGCCGACAATCAGCGTTATGGGTACAAATGTACTTGAAACAAGGCATGACGGGGGTGTTCTGGTTGGCTCTTTCTCTGGATTATTCTTATGGTACCCAAAAGAAAATCTGATTTTCGATTACGTTAATAAAACTGAATATGTTCCACAAATGGCATTGACAGGTCCGCCTATCGGGGCTAATGCAGTTTCCGGTTTTGGGGTTCTTGCAGATGGAAGAGAATATTATTTCGATTATAGTACAGGTAGTTATCCATTAAATTCAGATTACTTTTTTCCACGTATGAGCGAAGAAATCCTCCAAAAATCCGGAATTTCACTCTGGAATACAGCTCTTGAATTCCATACTGCCAGAATATTTCGTTCTCTTATTGGTGATTTTTATATTCTCATAATACCACTTTCAGGCATATTGATTGCATTATCAATTCTTGCAGGATTTATATACTGGTTCCAAGCATATAAAGGGAAAAAACTGTTAAGGTAAAAAAGAAAGCTGTCTTCCAGACAGCTTTCTTTTTGTAATTTCAATAAGTTGATTTAATTATTTTCCTGCAAAATGCTTCATGAATTGTGAACGTTCGTAAGCTGCAGGGTTAATATTTCCCTTGGAACTCAATTTGCCACGAAATTCATCAATAGTAGTAAATCCCTTTTTATCCATCCAGGATTCAATACCACTTATTATATCAGATGCTTGCTTGATTCCGTTATGATAGAATGATGAAGCAACTTGGACAGTTTTTGCACCTGCGAGAAGCATTTTAATTGCATCTTCGGCAGTATGAACACCGGTTGATGCAGACAAATCGCATTTTGCTGTAGGTGAAAGCATTCCAATCCACCGCAAAGGTAAAGTTAATTCTGCATTTGAGCTATAAATATTGGAAGGTACTACCTGCATTTTATTAATGTCTATATCAGGACTATAGAAACGATTGAATAAAACTAACCCCTGAATTCCAGTTTCTGAGAGTTTCTGAATAGTCTGTCCCAAATTTGAAAAGAAATAGCTGATTTTGAGAGCAACCGGAATTGAAGCAACTTTTTTTACTGCTTCCACGGCATTAAAATAAACTTGTTCGAAATCTTCTTTTGGTCGAGTCATATCGGATGGCAAAATGAACATATTCAATTCAATTGCGTCCGCACCTGCTTCCTGAATTCTATCTACAAAAACAGGCCATTCATCTCCTGAAACACAATTTACACTTCCGATGATTGGTATAGGAACTGCTTCTTTTGCATTGCTGATAAGTTTCAGATAAAGCGAAACACTGTCTTCCATATCGCTGATATCAAAGAAATCGAAAATTTCAGGATAAATCGTCCCCGGACGATTTGTCTGATTCAAACTCTTATTCATTTCAGCTATGATTTCTTCTTCGAAAATGGATTTGATTACAATTGCACCAACTCCATTATCGTAAAGTTCTTTAATATCCTTTACAGAATTTGTAAGACCTGAGCTTGCTGCTATAAGTGGATTTTTTAAATTTAATCCCAAATAATTAGTTTTTAAATCTGCCATTTCTATTTTCCTTTATTCAATATTTATACAAAATTAATGAAATTCAAATAATTAATTATTTAACTGAACAATTCCTTTTATGTTTTGCAACTCATTCATTAATGAATCTGCTTGAGCTGTGTCGTCTGATTCAAATATGAGATCCCCTGTTACTTTGTTTATTTCTATATTAAATGTAAATTTTGTGATTAGTAAATCTGAATATTGCAAGATCAAATCAGAAATTTTCTTAATAAAATTGTAATTTTCTCTGGCAATAAATTGAAAATGATAAACCTTAGTATCTTTCGAAAATTTAGAGAGTAAAGTCTCGCCTTTATGTTTCTTAGATAATTGTTTTGTTCCAACAAAAATATCCGAAAAATCATCATGGTCATCTTCTGAACCAGATTTGTCGGTATTCTTTTCGAATTTCTTACGAATAATATACTCTGCAAATTCTATTGGATTTATTTCACCTTCAGAAATGCAAACATAGAAATCACTTATTCGGCCTATATCAATATCTTTCAAATATTCTAAGAGTTGATTTTCGTCCAAAGAAATCTTCCTTTTAATTAATTCATTTTTCCAGATTTCCTTACCTTGAAATTCTTTCTTTTTATTCTCAATTTTAAAATATTTCAGCAAATTGTTCCGGGCTTTACTAGATATTGCAAAACTCAGCCAATCTTCAGTCGGTTGAGCTTTGTTAGAAATAATAATTTCTACCTTATCCCCGTTTTTTAATCTGTAATCAATCGGCTGCATTTTGCCGTTAACCTTTGCGCCAACAAAATGATTTCCCAAATCTGTGTGAACATGATATGCAAAATCCAGTGTTGTA
>Ga0154569_184_pt1 | contig 34748 bp, 28 predicted proteins | sample RifGroF2_FD_115998 | JGI IMG/M metagenome (GOLD analysis project Ga0154569, IMG submission 115998) | Ignavibacteria bacterium GWF2_33_9
AATGAAAATTAAAACATATATTTTTATCTTATTTGTGTTATTTTCAATGAAAGGCTTTTCTGAATCAAATGAGCACTTTAAATTTATTGATTCACTTTGTCATAAATCTTTTTATCCTCACTCATTTATTGTAAAGATTGATACCTCAAATTATTTAATTGTTCAAAAAGATTATGAAACCTGGCAGGACTTGACAAATTTTTCTATTTTTAATATTGCAGATAAGTCAATATCATACATAGATTCGAATATTTACAATACTTTTTTCCCAAGTTGGAAATTAGCTTTATTTTCAGGAATTAAATTAGATAATAAAATATTATTAAACGGAATTAGAGATAGTTCATTAGTTGTTTTTGAATGTGATAATGGAGTTTGGGGTAACTGGTCTGAAAAAAATATTTCATTACCTAACGATAGCACTAAATATTCAAGTAGAGCAAAAATTAAATCAAATCCATTCAATAATGATAATTTATATATCTATTCTTACGTATTCGCCGGTGGAAAAAATCCACATATTAATTTCTATCTTTCAACTGATAAAGGTAATTCATGGAGTTTAAGTGACATTCATATTCCTCTTGGATTCGTAAACGGAGATTACCAAATTGTGTCTGAAGATTTTATTTACGCTGCTTCAAGGTATGATTTATATAGAATTGATTTTAAAAAACATACTGTGGATACTGTTAAAGTTATTCCTGAGGTTCCGGAAAGAGATTATTGGATTTCCAATATTATTTTCAAAGATATAGAAAATGGGATCCTAGAAGTATCCCACAGAGATAAAAATGTAAATGGTGAACTTAAAAAACTTTTTGAATATTATAAAACAACAGATGGAGGATATACATGGGAAAAAACTTCAGAAATTAACCTAAGATTTTTTGGAATAGGTAAAAATTTTTTTTATTATCAAAATAATAATGAACTAAAGGGATTTTCAGATTCTCCGGAATTAATTTCAACAGAGGATTATACAGATAGCTGGAGCATAGAAACATTTAATTCTAAAAAGCCTTATCCATTTATAATTAAGGATTATTGTCCTGTTATTGAAGGAAAGCAGTATTTAGTTGTTGCATTTAATGGACTTTGGGAATTCAATGTAGATATAACTTCTGTTGATGACATTGCAAACTCAGATAACAGCCTTATTTATCCCAACCCAGCCACTGACTTTATTACTGTAGATTTGGGCAACTACATTCTTCAGGGTATGGGCGAAGGGCATACCATCAGCATTTTCGATGTGCTGGGTGAGAAGGTGATGACAATTGAGACACGTAGCAACGAGTCTCTACAAAACTTTGATGTGTCCTCCCTGCCTCCGGGAGTGTATTTTGTGAGGATTGGGGATGTGGTGCAGAAATTTGTTAAGTTGTAATGAATGGGGTATCATCATAAAGTAACAAAACAGATTAGAAAATATAATTTTTCTGGAAAATACCACGCAATTCACAAAAATTGACGAATTTTGTAACTTTTTGAATTGACAAAATACTTAATTTGAGAATATGCTGAATGTAAATAATATATCCATGCAATTTGGGGGACGCTTCCTTTTTGATAATGTATCAATTTCCGTGGGCGAAAATGACCGAATAGGATTTATCGGACGCAATGGAGCCGGGAAATCAACTATGTTGAAACTGATTTATGGATTGGAATCTCCCGAAAGCGGAAGTATTTCGATGCCAAATGGTTACAAGCTTGGTTATTTGCCGCAGGAAATTAAAAATGATTCCACCAAATCGGTATATGAAGAGACCGAGAGCGCCTTGGATGATTTGAAGCAGCTTGAGATGGATATTGAAAAATATTCCAAAGAATTGGAAGAACGTACCGATTACGAAACAGATTCATACATGAGAGTCATTGAAAAGCTGACCGAAGCAAGTGAATTATATCATTTAAGCGGTGGTCAGACTATGGAAGCAGAAATCGAAAAAGTACTTACTGGACTTGGTTTCGAGAAAAGCGATTTTACAAGAGGAATGAATGAGTTTAGCGGCGGCTGGCAAATGCGTGTGGAACTTGCGAAAATCCTCCTCAAGCAAAATGACTGTGTAATGCTGGATGAGCCGACGAATCACCTAGATATTGAATCTATTCGCTGGCTTGAAGTTTTCCTGAAAAATTATAAAGGTTCGGTTCTGATTGTATCGCATGATAGCCGCTTTCTGGATTTCATAACAAATCGAACAATCGAATTTTCTTTGGGTAAGGTATATGATTTGCCATATCCTTATTCTAGATTTATCAACGAACGTGCCGGCCAGAAGGAACTCCAACTTGCTGCATATAATAATCAGCAAAAGCAAATAGCTCAGCAGGAAAGATTTATTGAAAGATTCAAAGCAAAAGCCTCCTTTTCTTCGAGAACACAATCGAAAGTGAAGCAATTAGAAAAAATCGACCTAATCGAAGTGGAAGAAGAAGATACATCTAAAATGCGATTCACATTTCCAGAACCTCCTCGTTCTTCACGCTTAATTTTCGATACAAAGGGACTTTCCAAGAAATATGATGAAAAACTTATTCTGAATAACATTGATTTCAGCTTGGAAAGAGGTGAGAAAATTTGTTTCGTCGGTAAAAATGGCGAAGGCAAGTCCACACTTTCGAAAGTATTGGCAGGTATTTTGGATTTTGATGGAGAATTAACACTTGGAACTAATCTCTCACTAGGATATTATGCTCAACATCAAGCAGAAATGCTCGATCCCGATGCAACTGTTTTCGACATAGTCGATAGAGCTGCAACAGGAGAAATTCGCAAGAAAATACGTTCCTTACTAGGAGCATTCTTATTCAGCGGTTCAGCAGTGGATAAGAAAGTACGGGTGCTCTCAGGCGGCGAAAAATCACGCTTGAGCATATGTAAATTGTTACTTCAACCAATTAATATCATGATATTGGATGAGCCTACAAATCACTTCGATATGATATCAAAGGAAGTGCTCAAGAATGCTTTGCTAGATTATAAAGGTGCACTCATAATTGTATCGCATGACCGTGACTTTCTTCAAGGACTAACCACGAAAACTGTCGAATTCAAAAAAGGGAAAATTAAAGAATACATTGGCGACATAAATGAATTTCTTGCTCAACAGCAAATAGATTCCTTAGACTCAATTGGATAAAACAGAATAGTAATGGTGTAAAGGCAGTATGGCGGTCCCGACAGGATTCGGTTAATATTGCGAATATAATTATTTATCAATTACTTACAGAAGCTCATAATTGGCTGAGTGACCATTTGAGTGACTATTATTGCTAAGGAATGATTTTTTTTCCATCTGCTAATGCTAACTAAATAAATTTGAAAATTCTGTTTCAATTTTTTTTACTTCTTTTTCTGTGAGTTCTGCAAACATTTTATCGGATTTTCTTTTTGATAATTTTCCTTCATTATGAGTTAATATATTGATTAATAAATCAATCATTTTGTCAGGCATTTGGAATTCATCATCAAGCCAAATTTTCATTTTATCATATTTCAAAAGATACTCAGCTTCTCGTGGAATTATGTTGTTGATTGTTTCCTCCACACATTCGATTAAAAATTCCGTCTGCTTAGTTGCATCGAAATATCTATAAAAATCAATCGTGTCATTCAATACTTGAATATTATTCTTCGATGTTTTTTCCCAATTGATGAATTCCAGTAAAGGTGATGAAAAAGATTCCAATACTTTCCTGTAATCGATTATTCGTTCTAATATTGCAGAGGATACCGGAAAAACAATTCCCTGCGGAGTGAATTTCGTTTCGGCAAGTATATGATGTATCAAATACCTGTGTAATCTGCCATTACCATCTTCAAATGGATGGATAAAGACAAATCCGAATGCTATTGCCGCAGCAGATAGTAGGGGATTGAATTTATTATCTTTTAATAAATTATATGCACTCAAAAGACCATTTACGAGTTGCTCAATATCCTGCCATTTTGCAGAGATATGATCCGGTATAGGTTCACTCGTGTTCCTGTCGTGTACTCCAACGAATCCTCCTTCGGTGCGAAATCCCATTGAAACAAATCTGTTATTATCTATTATTATCTGCTGAAGTCTAAGCAATTCTTCAACTGTTAGCGTTGTTGAACCAGCTTGTCCGATTGCTTTGCCCCATCTCACTGCTCTGGAATTGCTTGGTTTTTCTCCTTCTATGGAAAATGATGCTTTCGAATCCTTCAGCATCAGGAATGCAGATGTTCTAAGCAAGATATCTTTATGAATGCTTTCGGATAATTTATTGGTTTTCGAAGGTATATCATCCAGTATATATGCTTCAATTTTTTTTGTTTTTCGGATTAATGGGCAAAAGTCAACTGTACCGGGTAAATTGTTTATAATTCTGTGCCTGCCGGATTTTACACCTCCATCCAAGCAATATTGCTGCTTTGCATCTACCAAAGGGATAAATTTTAATTTGGTATCTGCATTCGGAATCGATAGAATCTTATTCATTAAAAACTCATAAAGAAACCATATTTTCAAACTATATTGTCCCTTAGGTTCAATTGAGAGTATAGATATCATTTCCTTTTCGGAGATTTGTTCAAATAACTTCTTAAAGAAAAGAAGATTAATTCCTTCATATTTTAAAGCAAATACTAAATGTTCATAAATTGAGTCATTTGGAGTGTATGATGGAGGAAAAGCTAAATATTCATCATTTTCATATCTGTTAATTTCTTTGTTAATTATTATTGCAATTTTTGAAGGAATAGGCAGAGAAAGTTGATATAGATGTATAATTGCAGTATAACCAACGATTGTTCCAAACTCGGGAATAACTTTACCCCGAAAAACAGACGCTTTGACCGAAATATTGACGCTATTCATACAAAAACCCTAAAAATACACGCTTAGTTTTTACAAAAATAGTTAGAAATTCCCAAAAAGCAATAGATATTGCCAAAAAATACACGCAATTCTATGATTTACCCAAAATATGTACGACCTCGATTTATGAAAAACGCATAAAAATGATGAAAAATACTTGTGAATTGATAACAATTTTGAATAATACTTAACCGATAAAGCAACATCTCTAACTTGCTTTACCGAAACTGATACTTTATTTTCTTAGTGTTGCTTCTTCAATCACTCTTGTGATAGTGAAATAAACATTTATTAGATTTTATTTTTAAAATAACTGATTGCTATCATAATAAATAAACAAAACTTCAAATTATAGATTATTTAACCTATAATATGAAGCTTAAAAACTGTATGGATTATAAACTCAATTGTCAATCAGTATCAAATACTGGTGAAGGAGGGCAACATCTATATTCTTGAGACTTTTCAAGTAATTCTATCTGTTTTTCAAGTAAGTCATTCTTTAATTTGTAATATCTTGCCCTTTCTGGTTCCAAAGTGTTGCATTCGTCCAGACAACCTTTCACAATAATTCCTGCAGTAGGTAAAGAAAATTCCTGATAAAATTCTAAATGTTCCTTAATGACTTCAGAGATGTTTCCTTTTTCATCAATAATTCTACTTTCAATAAGCTCACTCTTTAATTTATTATCCAGTTCGATTCTTAATTCATTAGTAGTCATTTGCTCATCTTTTGCAGAACTTAAGTTTGGTTTATTTAAACTCCTTGATTTATTTACAATTAAGTCGTATGGTGCTACCATGGCTGCAAATTGTGAACCCGTTGATAAAGATATAATTCTCTCAATTTTTACGAGTTCAAAATGAATAGTCTGTTTTTTATTTAATCGATAAAAAATATAAGTTACAGCATGGCTTGTATTGTCATTTTTAAATTCACGAGAGGAGGACTCAAAATGATCTTCAGTACTTCCTTCTGAGTGACTTCTTGTACTTACTTCACCGATAGACATTGAACTTGCAGTCTGTGTTGTATTTATTGCTTGAGAAGCAGATGATTGCATATTTGAACTTTGAGTGTAAAGATAATCCAACAAAGAAGAATTATCATAACTTGTGCTTGCACTGCTGCTGGCACTGGCTCCAAATCCTAAGAAATCAATACCTCCTTCTGCATCTCCTTTAAAATTCCATTTCCCTTTTTCTGAAGTAGTCGCAGTCCCGGATTGTTGATTCTCATATTTTGAGAAATAATCCTGTGTTGCTGTCATAAAATAATTTTCTTCTGACATTTGTTCATGTCGATAACTCATCTGAGTTTCCTTGTCAAATGTAAATTTCGACCTCCGATCAGTAGAAAATAATCTTACTTTTTCTCCAGGAAGTAAAGTCGTTGTGTATACTGGATCACCTAATACTAATCCTTTAGTACATCTTTTTAGTCTAAAACTAAGTATTAGTTGTGCAATAAAAGTGTATTTATCTTTGTATCTTATGGGATAATTCAATGTTCTTGTAAAGTAAATTTCATCGCAGTTGTCGTCTTTTACTAATTCCGGACAACACGGAATTTTTTCGACTAAATCTTTTTCCATTATTTTACTCCAATTTTGATTATGCTTACTCTATTAAGGATTTTCAGCAAATTTCCTTCATAATAAAATTAAGTTGACAATAAAATAGAAAAGTTCTGAAAGAACATACAAATGAATCATTTACAAAAGTACTATCGAATTGAAAATATTAAAATTGTAAGGTAAGGTAAAAAAGAGAAATCATTAATTATTAACGTTACTCTTAAAGAATTCTACTGGAATGTTCTGTGAAATATTTTTTCCATCTTAATTCCCCCCAGACCTTTGCTATTCGGTCTGTTTAGTTAATATTATTTATTTAATCCTGTTTATTAACAACTTAAAACAGTTTGCAACTTTTCTTTCATCAGGAATTGTTCGAAATGCCAATGCCGATAATTCAGTTTGATATTTTGCTTTTAATTGTTCCCATATCTTTTCAAAATCGAGTATCAAATGAGATTCAGCTAACTGTTTGTTCCTCCATCCAACTGGTTCATCAAACATCATTCTGTCGTGTTCAAGTATATCTATAAATCGCTTTTGAAAAGTATCTGAAGATATAAATTCGATGCAATCAGCATCATTAATCAAGAAAAATAAATCGTAAAAGTGTCTTATTTTTTTCGAGATGCTATCCACATAATTTTCTTCAAACGAAAACCGGATTAAAGAAACAATTTTTTCCAACATTGTTTGTTCCTTGTTGAGTACATTCACCTGAAAGGGTTGAAGGTTGTATTGTTTAATATATTTTTCATTGTTTGTTTGCTTTAAAAAGTCAAACACAAAACTTTTTAGAGTGAGACGTTGAAAAGGGAAAGGATTTGCAAAAGAATTTATTTCTACAATAATTTTATTGTTCTGGTTCCTTTTTTCGATACTTTTATACTGAAACACCGATTTTCGAAATCTTGAACCCTTGCTGGTTATTTCTTCAATATGCAATTCAGTCAAGTCTTGTGTAATCTCTTTTTCGGTATTACGTATAATTGTTTTAATCTCATTTCCAGTTTTTGGATTATCGTTTATTATTGCTATATCTACATCCTCAGAAAATCGGTCTATCAGATTATATCCCTTAGATAAAGATGTCCCTCCTTTAAAAACACATTCGTTTACATATTCACTCATCGCCAAGCGGCTCAAAACTAAACTAATCCAGTAATCTTTTTCTACAAACTCAAGTTTAATATCAAGATGTTGTGAAGCAGTCCTCAATATATCGGAAAATAATTTTGTTTCATAGTGTAGTTTCATCTTATATTCCATTCAGCTGATTTTGATAACACATCATTCAAATTTGGATAATTATAATTTGTAATTGGATTTAGTGATTTTCTAAGGGATTGTGTATATTCATTTTTCCATGTTTCATCTAAAATAGCACCTAATAATGCTCTTGTTGAAGGCGGATACTTGAATGCTAATCTGACTAAAGTTTGAATCTGCTTTTCGAACAATTGATTAATAATATCCTTTAATCTCTTGCATGAAGTCCTGAGGTCAGAATCCGGAATTTTTTTTATAAACCTGATTGAATCTAATATTTGTAATAACGGGATATTTTCTTCAGTAATAATGTTCTTTTGTTTAATAAATGCAATTTTGTAAATACCTCTCTTGATTGACGACCTGAGCTCATTTTTACCAATTTGAATCGTGTTACTTACTTGTGTTGTTAGTCCAAGCATATTATAGATTGAATAACCCGTTAGATAGCCGATTTTTTTGCCGTCATTTTCCAATAAGTCTTTTACTATTTGCTCTTGTTTTGGTTGTAGTAATCCAAAATCAGTTGTTTCGGGCTTATAGAATTTACCTTTGGATAGTTTGCAGATTTTACCGGATTGCACCAACCTGTTTAGTGCTTTTATTACTGCTTCTTTCTTATTCACCTCACCTATAAAATCCTTATAGGTGAAAACATAACCTTTGGGTAATCTATCAATCGTAAATATAATATTTGAAGTTACTTTCATTGATTTATCTTTTCTCAATAAGACTGATTTATGTCCAGTTTATTGTATAAAAAACTGGACAAATCAATTTACTTTTCCACATTGTACAATAAAACAAAGGTATATGAGTTGAAAAACGAAGTTTTTCAACTCATATACCTAATCGGGATTATTACCTCATTTGCCAAAATAACATTCTGCATTTTATTTTACAAATTATTTTTGATTTATTTTCATCCCCTCATTCTCCCCAGACCTTTGCTATTCGGTCTTTGATTATTTGTTCTTTATTCTGAACCCAATATTCAAGTATTTCTATAAGTGATTCAGCTCCGTGAATACTTTTACAATCGATGTAATAAGTTGTAGAATCCAAATAATGTGCCTGAATTTTATTCGTTAACTGCTGAATCATTTCAACAATTTTTTGGAAATCATTTCTTGAGCCGTTACTTAGTTGTTTTGCTTCAGGGTTAGTTGTAATGTTATAATCTTTATGGGCAATCCATTTATTTCTCCAATCTCTACAAAATTCTGATGATGCATTTACAAATTCCAATTCCTTTTTACATTCTTCTTTGAAAGGTTCATCTTTCATCTTAGAGATGAACAAATATAAACTTGCATTGACAAAAGGACCTGTTTTTTCGGGATCTGTTATTCGGGTGACAGTAAGTATTAATTCTTTCCAAAATATTGTATGAACTAAATAAAAAAGATAAGGTGCTGTTTGATTTAAGAGATTTATACGTTTTTCATTTACACCATACAATTCTTTAAACTCTTCCCAAAGGGATGATAAATAATATACATCATTCAGTAATTCATAAAATAAAAAACCTAATTCATTACCCATAGTATCAATGAGTTCTTGTTTGTATTCTTCGGCTGTTTGATTACGATTATCTCCCATCCTATTCCCCCCAAACCTTACTAATACGGTCTTTGATTTTTTGTTCGAAGATTTCGATTAACTGTTTGCTGGAATTTACAAGTTCCTGCTCCTTTTCTATTCTTGCAACGATTTTTTGTTGGGTTTCGAGAGTTGGTAATGGTATTTGAATCTTTATTATTGAATTTCCATTGAACTGTGGCTGCCCTCCACCGGTCATAAGTTTTGATGCTTGTTCAATATAATTATGACTTTGTGCAAATACCCAATAATACTTTGGAAAAACTTTTGATGTATTAAAATTTAAACGTATTAAAAATGAAGCAAAAACAGCAGGATAATCTTCATCAAAAATCATTGTCTTTCCGTATGTAGCTCCTGTTCTTGCAACAAGAATATCATTTTTCTTAACAAGACTCTGTTTTGCAATATCCGTTAAGTCAATGAATTTCATTTCGGAATTTTTTAATTTTCCATCCGACCCTATGTCTGTAATTCTAATAAATCGTGCATCTCCTTTTTCTTTAGCTGTTTCAGTGAAACCATATTCTGGCTTACACACTTCCCCCAGTTCTACCATTTCCCATTCAGGGTCTATGTCTATTTTTGGTTTGTAATTTTCTACTATTTGGCGGGCTCCATCAATGATTTTCTGGTATCCCTCTATTTCGGCAACAATTTCTTCCTGCACCGATAAGGGTGGGAGAGGAATTTTTAATTCACGAATTATTTTTTGGGAAATATTGGGTTGAGCACCCCCGCCACTTAGTGATATCATATAATTCTTCAATGATTTCAATACTAAATAAAGATATTCTGGTATTGATTTTTCATTAGGTAAAATACCACAAACAGCTTGATTTGTTGCAGCTTCAAATTTAAGAATACCCACTTGACCAGCTGTTGCTCCATACATTGCAACTAAAATAGTATTAATTGGAAGAATTTTTGCTGATGAATTTTTCAATCCTTCTTCTGTAATGAATAGTTCGGATTTATAAATATAACCTTGTGCAATCTCACCACTTCTCAACCAAGGGATTTTTCCATTTTGATAATATTTGTCAAATGATTTAAGAGGAGTTCCACCAGAAGAAGTTTCAAACATATCTCCAATTGTTACAATTTCATATTTAATTGAAGATACTTCTTGAATATTCTTATACCTTTCTCCACTCAAATTATATTCACCTTTCTCGGCTATTTCTGTCTTGGAAACCAAAGAAATTAGGTCATCATCAGGAAATTCAATCTTCTCACCTTTGGAAAGTGAATTATGATAGTTCGATAATTTCTTGAAAATATTTGGCATATCGTTTTGCTTAACCGGACGGCGTTGTGCTCCCAAATCGAAACCATCTGCCGTAATTTTTGCAAAGATTATTTTATCTGTTTTTCGGGCAAGCGACCTGTCCAGCCAAAGAATTGAAGTTTTTACTCCGCTGTACGGATTAAACACACCTGCCGGAAGCGAAATCACACCCACCAGAAAGTTTTCGTCCACAAGCCATTTACGCAGGTTCTTATAAGCGTTACCACTTTGGAAAATGATTCCCTCGGGAACAATGATTGCGGCTCTTCCGTTTGGTGTGAGATGTTCAGCCATATAATCCACGAAAAGAACTTCACTGCGGTTACTTTGAATGCTGAAGCGTTTATGAGGGCGTATCCCGCCTTTAGGCGACATAAACGGAGGATTTGCAAGGATAACGTCATAATACTCATTCCATCGGTCTTCGCTCGTAAGAGTATCGTACTCGAAAATGTGCGGTTCAGTAAATCCGTGCAGGTATAGATTAACCAAACTCAACCGAACCATATCGGGAGATATATCGTAACCCTTAATATTGTTAATCAGCCGTGCACGTTCATCAGGAGTGATTTTATCACCTTTATACTGCTTTCCGTTTATGGTAATATCTTCGAGTTTCACATTGTGCATTTCAAAAGCATGAGGGTCTTTCACTGCATCGTAATTGCTGGAATTTTGTTTTAAAATATGCTTATAAGCAGAGATAAGAAAACCGGCAGTACCGCAAGCAGGGTCGAGGATAGATTCATTCTTATTCGGGGCAATAAGTGCAGTCATAAAGTCAATTATGTGTCTTGGAGTACGGAACTGTCCCGCATCGCCCTGACTTCCCAAAACCGACAGGAGGTATTCGAAAGCATCACCCAATTTTTCGCTATGGCTATAATTAAAATCATCAATAATTTTCAGAAAACTCTTCAAAGTTTCGGGGTCACGGTAAGGCAAATAAGCATTTTTGAAAATATCACGGAAAAGTTGAGGCAGATTAGGATTTTGAGCCATTTTATCGATTGCTTCGCTGTAAAGAGTGAGCATTTCGAATCCACCCAAACGAGGATTGAAAATCTTCCTCCAGCCAAATTTGGAATAATCACCCGAAAAAAAAGAGGGCTTACCTCCAAGCTCTTCGGCTTCTTTGTCCATATCGTCCATAAATTTATAAATCAAAGCAATAGTAATTTGCTCAACCTGACTTTTCGGGTCAGGAACTTTACCCACGAGAATATCACGAGCAGTATCTATACGGCGTTTGGTTTCGGTATCTAACATCTTTTCCTTATTATTTTTTTTGGTTTAGTATTTGTAGTTGGGTTAGGCATTTATTGCCTTTTCTAATATTTCGATATTGTCTTTCAATAGAATTTTCTCTTCATGATTTAAGTGAATCAACGAGTGGGACTCAAATACAAGAAAATAAATACATTTCAGATAAGTTTGCAAATCATGTTTTATTTGATTAATATTATAAACATTAAGTTGCGGCTTAAAATGAACATATTCATTTCTAATTAGGTGAATTCTTATTATATTTTGCATTTCATCATTAGTTAATTCTAATGCTTTTTGTCCTTCATATCTATTCATAAATACTTTTGGATCCATCACTCTGGCAAGTACTGTCTGGAAACCAATTAAATTTTTATCATTAAAATCAACATTCACAGTTTCAGTGGAAACTTCATTATCATTTTCAGCAGATACTTCATTAAATTTAATTCTAAGTTTTTCTAATTCAACCGAATAAATAATTTCATTCCATTTAATTTTATAGAAATACTCACTTAAATCAATCTTTTCAGATTTAATCCAATCAATACCATTCGTTGAAGAAAAGTATGGTTTATTGTTGTTGTTATAATTTAATACATTTCTGAAATTTCCATTTGTTTGCACTGCAATACAAATAGAATAGAAAGCGTGGTGGATACAAATAGTTATCCATTTCCACTTTTTATGTGATTCTTTTTTAAGAAGAAAGGTAGCTGTATTTAAGGAATCAACAGCATTATTCCATTCATGGAACCACAACTCTTCATCATTTTCCTGCAACTCTAATGAAGCCTTCTGAAGCATTTCAATTGCCTCATCAGACTCTTCTGTGTTTAAATCAATATTATCAATAATTATTTTATTCATATATTTCCATTATTGCAAAACAATACTTTCTAATTCATATTAATACGATAATTATTTATCAATAAAAATTTTTTCTATCCACTTGCATTAAAGATTGAGCCCATACAAAACCATGAGGTGTTTTTTTATTATTATATAAGCAGCCTTCATATACGATTATATTAAGAAGAAACTGCAAAATAAAAATAAAAATAAATGATTCAATTATTAAATCTACCAGCCAAGAAAAATAGTATTTTAATTTAAAGTCTTTATCAAAATATACTTTGCCTGAATTCATGAATGAAAATCTTGATATAATATCGTAATCTAATTCATGTTTTTCTAAAATATCTTCATTAATTTCTCTTTTTTTAATAAGTTTTATGAATAAATTATCAGGATCTTCTTCGGTATTTTCATCATATATTTTAATAAGTTGAAAGGGTCTAAAATCTGTAAATGAGTAAACAAAGAATTTCGGAATATAGAAAAATAAATAAATCATTACAAAAGGTAAAAATGCAAATCCAATATAATAACTTAACATTTTAGAATATGTTCTAAAAATATATTTCATCTTTAAAATTTTATCTGTTTTTACAAATAATAAAACAGGGGAAAAAATAATAACAATTATTAACATTATGATGTTAGCAATCGTCAGATAAATTGGGAATAAACTAATATTATGTGAAACAACAGATGTAAAATAATTATATCCTTCCAAAAGTAGTAATGCTGCAAAAATTGAGACAAAATAGTACATAAAATCTATTGCAAATTTTATTTCAAATCTTGAAAATCCATATTTTCTTAACCTAATATATATTTCGATGTTACTACGTTTGGAAAAATCATCTGTATCTTTAACATTAATCCTTTTTATCCTTTTTATCAATATAAATGGGTAACAAAATAAAAATACAATTGATAATGTAGTTGACTTAACAAGAAAGTTAATAAAAATCCATATTTTTGAAAGAATTTTTTTCATAGTATTATTAATCTGTTAATTTGATGAGTTAAAGTACTCCTACTCCAATTATAAGAAATTGTATTTTCTATATAGAATTTCGCTTCACCTATATTCTTGATTTTAGTAATAATGATAATATTATGCCACCATGGAATTTGCGTAGCAAGTTGCTTCGCAAATTCATTTTCGTTTTCCCAAAACAAATACCATTTCCTAATAAGTTCAAGATTTCTTTTCGAAAATCCTTTCATTTCATTAAATTCACTCATTAAATCTAAGCTAAGTTTTTCGATAAGTTTATCTCCCCATGAACTTTCTTTTTGAATTTTTACAATGTCGGAACCTAATTCCCAATAAAAATTAAGAAGTTCAGTATTAACTCTAATAGCAGCTTTTATTTGGACTCTTTTTATTTTACTTTTTAAATCGGAGAGCCATTGATTATAACCAGGATTAATTTTCGTTATTTTTTCCATAATTAATAAATATTACATTAACTTTCCTAAATTTTCCAAAATTTTATCCATTTTGCACCGACATTTACACCGACAATTTAATTATCAATTATTTCCCAATGTCCTGCTCTATCCGAGCCAACCCTTCTAATTTTTCCTTCTTTCTTCAGTTTATTGATATTTTTCCTTATAGCACGGTCAGAAATTCCAATTATTGATGCCATTTCAGGAATAGTGATTTTTGAATTTATCGAAATCAATTCTATTATTTTCAAGGAACTTTTCAAGGAACTTTTCTTGGTAGTTTTCAAGGAACTTTTCTTGGTAGTTTTCAAGGAACTTTTCTGGGTAGTTATCTGTGTATTTTTCTGGGTAGCAATATTGAACTCCCTCAAAAAAGTTACCGTAAAGAAATTATTCATATTGAAAGTTGCCGGCATTAATCCTTCTGCCTTAAGAGCATTTTGAATTCGATTAATTCCTGTCCCGAGTTTTTCAATATAATTTGCTCTCAACATTGTTGAAGCGATTAGAGGATTGCGTGCAACACTTTTCGTCCCGAAGTCATCTTTATCCAAACCCTTTGGCAAACCACCTGGATTAGAAATTTCTACTCTATCATCAAATATCTCTATTAATACGTTAGCACCTTTTTCGAAATAATCACGATGCACGACAGAATTGATTATTGCTTCACGAAGAGCTTCTTCGGGAATTTCTAAAATTTCTTCTCTCTGCAGAGATTCTATTTTATACCTTAAATTCAAATGTTTTTTCAGAAAAATCATTGAATCTTCAACATTGGTAATTAAATCGGAAGTAAAGTCTTTCCTGTCGAGGATATTTACTTTTTCAATTCCCTTGTACAAAACACCAGTAACTACTGCCTGAGGAAATATTCTGATTGGATTCTCAGCAAAAAATAAAATACCGGCATTATTCATGATTTGAGTATTTCCAAAATTAACTAAAAGTCCTAAATTGGCAAGAACATCATTAGCAGGATATTCTTCGGAAATTTTGCATTTTCTGATAAAGTTGCGATACTTTGCATTGTCTATAATCAAATTCTTAGCAATGTCACTTTCAGTCAATTCATCAAATTTGATTCTGCCTTCATATCTAAATATCGCAAGAATATCTTCAGTATTCATTTTTTGTGATGTAGCACCATTCCTAAGGTAAAAACCAGAAGAACATTTATAAGGTTTCCGATTACCTTCGGGGACATTGATTATTGCAATATTCTCAAATTTATCAATTGATATTCTAATAGGAGGATCACAGTTTTCAGCAATACTTTGTATTTCGGATTTTGATTTATTTGTTAGTTTGAATCCTTTGATTTGCCCATCATCACTTATTCCAACAAAGATTTTACCACCGGAAGCATTAGCAAAAGCAACAATTTCCTTATCAATTTTGGATAGAGTTTCCTTAAATTCAGAATGATAACCTTCACCTTCCTCAAGGATTAACTTTAACCAGTCATTATTAATATCTTTTCTTAACATATTTTCAATTAATCAATAATTATGCCTATGGGACCAATTTCTGGTCCTTGAGATCCCATTTTGTGACCTCAAGGTTTAATTTATTTGAATTTGTACAGTGGTACATAATCTTCTATATATTTTGGGATTAAAGAGCGCCAGTTCTCACCAACAGCTCTATAATCTCTCATATTGAATGCCGGATTTACATTAAATTCATTATACTTCTGACTTTCAATAATTTCCTTAACTTTTGTATCTGTAATATATGCCTTAAAAAAATACTTCAAAGCTCTAATATCGTCCTTTTCAGTTGGTTTATAATCAGAAATGAATTTATCGAATTCCTCCTCAAGCAATTCATCTTTCGTTTTGAAGTAAGGAATATGACCTAAAATTTTCTCGATTATTTCCCTCATCGAAATTGGACGGTCAACTTCGGCAGATTTTCTTAATTTTTCGAGAGTATAATATTCTTCGGGTTTATTCAAAATATTATCGGCAATATATTTTAAAACAGCTTCCCAATTACCTTCCTGAACATTTACTTTAATAAATTCATCATCTTTGATTTTATCATGGAAATTCCCAAAAAACATTCGGTCAATCTTCATCCCTTCAAAACCAATATGTTTTTCTCTTAGAGTTTCAATAGCATCATTTTCAGATGTTTCATAAATATCAATTGGCGGAGGAGGCGGAGGAGGTGGAATTAATTTTTCACCTTTAACAGGTAATTTAAGGATTTCATCATAATCAAATTTTTCTTCGAAATACTCGCAGTTTGCAAAGAAATCGAAAAGTTTGAAAGTTAGCTTTTCCTCGTTTTTAAAATCTTCTTTCAACCGAACATCAATAATTTGCTGAGAAAAGTTGTGTTTGCGAGTACCACGACCTTTAATCTGAATGAAATCAGTTGGAGAGAATATTGGTCTCATCATACATAAATTCAGTATATCAGGGCAATCATATCCTGTGGTCATCATTCCAACTGTAACGCATACACGTGCTTTCGAGGTCAAATACATCGGGTTGAAATTACTTCTTCCACCCAAATTATTATTTGTAAAATTAATTGTCATTTGCTGTGCATCCTGCACATTAGAAGTAACTTGCATAGCAAAATCAGAATTGTACTTTCCCGGGAAATATTGGTCAGCAATAACATTCAACATTTGAGTAATTTTAGAGGCATGGTGTTGACTAACAGTAAATATAATCGTTTTACCAATTTCTCCGGTTATTGGGTCACAAAGAGCATTGTCAATAAAAGTTTTGCAGAAAACTATATTTGTTCTTTCAGAAAAGAATTTACGTTCAAAATCACGATGGAAAAATGAAGTTTCCTCCTCATTTCCATCATCACTTTCTTCAATTACTGCATAACCTTCGTCCGAAAGCAACTGAGTAGTAATTTCAGTACGAGCATCAACAACAGTCGGATTCCTGAGAAATCCATCTTTAACTCCGTCCAGTAAAGAATAGCGATAAGTAGGTTCACCTGATTCGCAACCGAAAGTACGATATGTATCTAACAACATTCTTCGTTCATATTCTCTTGGATCTTTACCTTGAGTTTTTGAATCAAATTTCTTAAGGTAATCTTTAGGTGTTGCTGTTAGTCCTAATTTGTAACCGACAAAATATTCGAATACTGCTCTGGCATTTCCTCCAATTGACCTATGGGCTTCGTCAGAAATCACTAAATCAAAATCTGTGGGAGAAAACAACTTCATAAATTTATTGTTGAATAAGAGTGATTGAACAGTCGTTACAACGATTTCAGCTTTTCTCCAATCATCACGATTATCTTTGTAAATAACTGATTTATAATCATTTTTCAGATATTCAATAAATGCCTTATTAGCTTGGTCTTCCAGTTCCAATCTATCCACCAAGAAAAGTATTCTGTGAGCATTACCTGTTCTGAGGAATAATTTAATTACTACTGCGGCTGTTAAAGTTTTACCTGTGCCGGTAGCCATTTCGAAAAGAAATCTTTCTTGACCGTTTACAACTGCATTTTGAATCGCTTTTACAGCATTCAATTGGTAAAACCTCATCATACGAACTTTAGTCCGCATGAAAAAACTGTTCCGAGTTGCTTCATTCTGATATTCAGGGTCAGAAGCATAACTTGGGAATTGAGTCAATGCAATATAATCTTCTCCAATTGGCTCATTTATTAATCTTTCCTTATCGGGTAATAATTTCTTGTAACCAGCTACTGAATCAGGTTTAGGAAAAGTTGTAATTATATGTGGATTTCCTCTTTCCAAATCCCAGAAATAATGAATGTTCCCATTTGATAATATCACAAATCTGCAATTTTGAGAATTAGCATAATTGCGAGCTTGTTCCTTTCCGATTAAAGGGTTTTTGTCTTCTGCCTTAGCCTCTAAAACAATTAGTGGATGCTGATTGTCATCAAGGAGTAAGAAATCAATAAAACCGGACTTGGCTTTCTCGAAATCTTCGCCAAGTTCATTAATAAGCTGCTGAGTAATTTTTGTATTATTTTCGAATTTAACATTTGCCTTGCAGAATTGATTGTCAAGCAATCTCCATCCGGCATCTTCGAGGAGTTTGTTAATTTTAATTCTTGCTTTTGCTTCTTTTTCAGCCATAATACTAAACTTTAATAGGAAAGAAGAGAAATCACTATAATGAAATTGCAAATTACGAAAAAGAAATCAATATTTTCTATATAATTTAGGGGCTTGAGCCAAAGAGCGTGCTCGAACCCCTAATTCCCAACTTTGTCTCAATTCGATTTTTCAAAAATTAGAATATTTTGAATTTTCTTGAAAATCAAACCTCGAACAAGTGTTATTGAAGATTTTAACTCCCAACCTTCTTTGGAAGAGTTCTCCAAAACCTGCATGAGGAAAAATTGATTCATTTTACCAGTAAAGAATGTTGTATTAATAATCTCTGTTTTGTACGATTTCATACCAGACCTCCTTTAGTCTAAAAAACTACAAAATTAAGAATCGTTGAGACCGGAGAGGACGGTGATAGGAAAAAGTGAAAAAAATAAATGCAAAAAATCAATATTATGCATAAAACACCCCATACCAAAACCTATGCTTAATGCAAAAATGCCCGTTATACTGCATTTATTAAGGTAGGAGCTGGAGAGTGGGGGTAGGAGGGGGAGTTGGGTCGTTTTACAATGGAAACTCGTAATACGTGCGTAAATATTAGTAGAATATAAGAATTATGTAATATTATGTTAAGGGTTGTAAAATGGTGTAAAGGCAGTATGGCGGTCCCGACAGGATTCGAACCTGTGGCCCCAAGTTTAGGAAACTTGTGCTCTATCCTACTGAGCTACGGAACCAAAAAAAAGAACCTGTGACCCTCCCGATAGGAATCGGGATGCTCTATCCTATCGGCGAATCCGAGAATCGGATCAGAGCTACGGAACCAAAAAAAGAACCAATGACCCTCCCGATAGGAATCGGGATGCTCTATCCTATCGAAGAATCCGAGAATCGGATCAGAGCTACGGAACCAAAAAAAAGAACCAATGACCCTCCCGATAGGAATCGGGATGCTCTATCCTATCGAAGAATCCGAGAATCGGATCTGAGCTACGTATATTTTAGTGAATCTTTTCGTCTCTGCGCAGGGTAAGGCGTAAACCGGTATCTACGTCAAATATTTCTTCACTGCCAATCATATTATTGACAATGTTTCGCAAATCTGATTGATTCACATTTTTACCAAAATAAATGATTATTCTTTCAATTAATTCGTTCAAATCGTTTTGGTCAATTATCCCAATTGCCTGCAGTAAAAGAATGTCCTTAAATGCTTCTTTTGAAAATAGATTTTTTTCATCTTTGTTTAATATTCTGGTAGAAGCGTCAATGTTCTTTTTCTTTCTTTTAAAAGCTTGAGGATTCTTCTCCAACAATACATTCAAAGCATAAGAGATTTCAGTTTTAGTATAACCCAATCCCTCTAATCTTTTAGTATTAATTTTAAGCAGACTTTTTTTATTCAAAATCTCAGAAGCTATTTCGAGTAAAATGTCTACTGTTCTATCTATTTTATTCCTGTGAACCATACTTTTCAAAATTAGTAATTTCTGGAATTAATATAAAAGTTTTCCAATTTGTGCATCTCATCTCTCTTTTCCTTAGTATCATCATCAAATCCTACAATATGTAATGTACCATGAGCTACAAGACGTAAGAGTTCATTTGTTAGTGATACTTTGTATCCTCGTGCATTTTCTTCAGCTTTTTCGATGCTGATATATACTTCGCTTTCCAGTGGGTCATCTTCAAGTCTGAAACTTATCACATCTGTATAATAATTATGGTTCAAAAATTCTTTATTGATTTTTTTTAAATCCTCATTATTCAGAATAATAATATTTATTGATGCATTCGAAAAATTATTATCTACGAAAATTTTATTTGCAATATATTGAATTTTTTTTCTGGGAACAGGTTTGAAGTTAGTTTCGTTGAAGATATTTATCTGATTCATAACTTATTAATCCATGAAAGTTGAACAGCAGCAAGTATTTCATTAGCATTCAGTTCAGTAATGTCTAAATCAAGTAATTCTTTTTTGACATTCGAAAAAATTGAGCAGCGTGACTGCTTGCTAATAATTGCACAGGAAATTGTTGAACCTTCATCTACCCAAAAAATGATTTCGTCAGATTCTACGAATTGATAATCTGTGCAATTATGTAATTCAAAAAATCCCTGATTTGTTTGGACATTAATCAAAATTGCATCAGCTTTATCTGATGCAGAATTTTGAGTAGAAATATTCAACACAATATAGTCTTTGAACTTTGGATTAACAATATTCCAAATGTAAGAGGAATCATAAACTTCGGCATCTACGCCGAAAAATTTGTTCAATTCTGTAAGAAAAAGTTGTTTACTTAGTATTTTCATTAATTGCAAAAGAAATAATTATTACAAAAATAGTTAATAATTTTTGAAGTAAACTTCAAAAGGTATAAAATATTTTTCCACAATTAATGATAACGAATTAAATTGCTCCGTCCTGTTTGAGAACAACCCAAAATGTACGGAAGAAAATCATCAAATCTTGTTTGAACGAAAAGTTTTGAATATAGTCAAAATCCCATTCAATCATGGAGAAAACAGATTGGTTCTGAGCACGTGCTTTCACCTGCCAAAGTCCTGTGATACCGGGTTTCACTAATCCACGAGCTTCCTGAATATCAGGAAAATCTTTCAAAAGAAACGGTATGAGGGGACGAGGACCGATAATGCTCATTTCACCTTTCAGGACATTGAAAAGTTGTGGTAATTCATCAATACTAGTTTTACGTAAAAATTTACCAAGTTTAGTAATACGGGGGTCTTTTTGGTCTTTGTAAACAATTCCATCGTCTGCCAAATCTTGTACAAGTTTAGCAAAAAGACTTTTATCGTCTGGCTGTTTCATTGTTTGGAACTTGAATATGTTGAATGTAGTGTTATTTGCACCAAGTCTATTCTGACGAAAAAAGGGAGATTGTTTGTCGATTATTAATATTAATATTGATGTAAGTATTAGCAACGGTGAAGTAAGAATTAATGCAAAGGATGCAAAAAAGAAGTCGAAAAGTATTTTTGATAAATAGTAATAAGAACTCTTGGCTGCTATCAAAGAGTCGATCGATTGGTATACCACATTAGATATATTAAAGCTTTCTTGGAACTTATTACGAGTTTCTGTGGTGAAACTAGTAATTTCAGCCAGATCGGATTCTAAAAGATTGTAATTTTCCATCTTGTAACCCCAATATTGTTTACTAATGTGTAAACTTAATCGATATTGCTCCTTTTTTAGTTTTGCAAAAATATATTTTTCAAATTTACAAAAAAAACTTACTAGAACAACACATTAAACTTGATTTTGTACCATTTTTTTGAAAAAAAAATTTCAATATTTTCACGCCTCTCTTGTAAGTGATTGCAATACATCGTGATACGAGGAAATTTTCTTTTTAGTGAAACTTAAATAATTATAGAAAAATGAAAAAAATTCATTTTTCTTTTTTATTGAAATAATAAACTAAATAAATTGACAAATTAAATTTTTTTACATAATTTTGTGTTAATCAAATAAGAGCAACGTTGTATGAAACAGAATTATAAATTAATCCCTTATATTATTGCAATTCCTACTATTATTTTAATATGTATTCTTATTAATAATAATTTTAAACGAAATTTTGAAATAAATAATTTAAGCAAATTAAGTAGAGCTGAAGTTACTGCACTATTCCATGAATATGATCAAGCTAGGACAAAAGATCCTGCAACAGGCTTAGTACCTGAAAATATACGTAAGCAAGTATTGAATTTTGTAAGTAAAATTCCTGTAAGAAATGAATATTATTTTAATAATTCTTCCGCAAAATTCGGTGATTATCCGGAGGGGGATTTGAAATGGGAAAATTTAGGGCCAGATAATATTGGAGGAAGAACTAATTGTATTCAATATGATATTGAAAATGAAGATATTCTTCTTGTAGGAGCAGCATCAGGAGGCGTATGGAGAAGTGTAGACAAAGGTTATTCTTGGACTAAAACGACTTCTTCTAATGCTATTCAGAATGTTTATTGCATTGCACAGGATATAAGAGAAGGTAAGACAAAAACATGGTATTATGGAACAGGTGAATTACTCTCTACTGTTGATAGGAGACATATTTTATCAGCCAGAATGTCTTATCCGGGTGATGGGATTTTCAAATCAATTGATAATGGTGCGACTTGGGAACCAATTCCATCTACACAGGGTTCATTTGCTGGGAATTTAAAGGATAATTTCCAGGGAGTTTGGAAAATTCTTCCTGATAATACTATTTTGGATGAAGATGTTATTTATGCCGCATGTTTAGGTGGGATTCTAAAGTCAACTGATGGTGGAAAAACCTGGGTCGAGATATTAGGAGATTCTAATAATAAACCATTTTCAACCGATATTGTGATGACGGACGGAGGGATTTTATTTGCTTCGATGAGCAGAGTATCCCTAAATGGCGTTGAACCGGCATATTTTGGTATATTTCGTTCTGTGGATAGAGGTTTAAGTTGGGATAATATTACTCCGGCTGATTTTCCCTCAAATGCAAAAGTGATTAAATTAGCATTGACGCCAAATTCAAACAACATGCTGTATGCATTAGTTGATTACCCTAATGCTAATGGAATGAATCCTTATACTTTTCAGGCATCTTCCTTAGGTCTTTGGAAACTTGCAAATCCTGATATAAAATCAAAATGGAAAAATGTGAGTGTGGGACTTATATCTCCATCTGAGGAAGTGATGACTCCGGCTACACTTGGGGGATATGCATTTAATATTAAGGTTTCACCTTTTGATGAAAACACAGTTTTTGTAATGGGTACTAGTCTGTATAAATCTTCTAATGGATTCGATGATAATTCTCAGCTTGAAATGATTGGAGGATATTATTATGATGATGGTTCCATTGGTTATGATTTGGGAAGTGATTATTTGCATCCTGATGTCCATGACATAGTTTTCCTTGAATCAGCTTCTAAGTCTGTTTTTAGTGTATCAGATGGTGGTGTATATTTTGCACAGGACATAACACGTCCAATACCACAATGGGAGCAAAGAAATGATGGATTTATTACTTCGCAGTTTTATTCAATTGCTGTAAGTAAAAGTGATTATAAAGATTTTCTTATTGGAGGTTTGCAGGATAATGGAACTTTTTGCCTTAGGAATAAAAAAATAAGTAAGACATGGGAGGAAGTTTATGGTGGCGATGGTATGCCGGTAGCTTTATCGAAAGATTTAGATTTTGGTTTTGTTTCCTGGTATAGTGGAAATATGGTTTATTTTACATTAAATCCTGATACGCATGAACCCGAAAATGGATATTATGCATCACCTAATATTTCAAACTCCAATTTTAATTTTTATACAGTATTTCAATTAAATATTTTTGATAACAATTCATTATTTGTTGCTGCAAAGAATAAAATTTATTATCAACCCGATTTGAAAATTATTGAAACTGACCAAAATACATATTATAATGCATGGGAAACTAATAGCCAGTACACAGTATCGCCTGATGAAAATTTCACATGCTTTGCTCAAACTGAAAATTATCCGGATGCTCTTTTTGCTGGAACAAACAAAGGTAAATTATATTTATATGATAATATTTCCAATAACAATAAAGTTGTGAAATATGATATATCAAGTATAAATTTCCCTTCGAATGCCTGGCTTTCGGATATAGCTTTCGATGAAGTTAATGGGATTATTCTTGTAACATTTTCAAATTACAATGTTGTTAGTATTTTTGCTTCATCAGATGACGGATCAACTTGGGAATCGGTTGCGGGGAATCTGGAAGAAAATACAAATGGATTAGGTGCAGGACCTTCGGTACGAACGATTAAGGTTATGAAGAAAGCTCCAATACCTACAGGCAAACACCCTTCCGGTAATGATGTTTTGTACTTTGTTGGAACTGATGTTGGTTTATTTTCAACTGACAATCTTAATGGAATTAATACAATTTGGTATCGTGAAGGTGCTGATGATATCGGGAACGTCATTGTTGAGGATTTGGATGTTGTTGATGATGGTACTGAATTCAAGATTTACGTGGCAACTCAGGGTTCAGGGGTATTTGGTGGAGAAGAACTTATAATTTCAGTTAATGATGAAATTAAATTAGAAGAAAAGCTTTATCAAAATTATCCTAATCCGGCAGACAAAAGCACAAAAATTATGTTTACTCTACAAGAAGCTGAAATGGCAGATTTATCATTATACAACATTACCGGGAATAAGATACGTTCAATCTGTTCAGGATATATGGAAGCCGGTGATCATACGGTTAGAGTAAACACGTCCGGTTTAATTCCCGGTGCTTATTTTTATACTTTGAAAACAAAAAATTCTTCAATCACAAAAAAGTTGATTGTAAAATAAATTTAGAAAATTGATATAACAAATTATATTGAAATTATAACAAATTTTTTATCTTCTTTCAGGTAATAGTCAAAACCGAATAAATCAATCGGTACAATTTGCACTTTGAGTTTTGAATTAATTTTCAGAAGATTTGCAATTTCTTCATCTAAATTGCCTCCTTTCCAAAGGATTATCTTCCCATTATCTTTGAGTAAATCCTTTGTCCAGGTGTATATTTTATCAGTTGTAGCAACTGCTCGGGTTACGATTACATCGAAGAAATTAATAAATTTTTTCTGATTTTTCAATTCTTCGACACGCATTGCATAGGATTCAATATTCCTCAATCCTGTGTGCTTAGCAAGCATATCAGCAATTTTTAGCTTTTTCGAGATTGAATCTACAAGTGTGAGATAAATATCAGGTTTTGCAATTTTGAGTGGTGTGCCCGGAAAGCCGCCACCTGTACCAACATCGAGAACTTTGGCTTTAGCCGGGAAATTGAAGAATTTTAAAATTGACAGTGAGTGTAAAATATGATTTTCAAGCAAATTTTCAATATCTCTTCGTGAGATCATATTTACTTTTTCATTCCAATAAGTCATTTCATTATAGAAACGATTGAGATTATCCAGTTGCTCATCGTCCAAAAAGATATTATTCGTTGAACATATTGTCCAAAATTCTGTAAAATTCATTTATTTTGTAACTTTGCTTTTTCGCAAAATTACAATTATTCCACTGAATATTGAATTAAACAACATAAAGTAATTATGAGTAAGATCCTGAAAAAAGAAAAAGAAAGAATGTCGAATATCCTGAATATTTTATCGAAAGAATATCCAGACGTAAGAATCCAGTTAAATTTCGAAACACCGTTTCAGTTATTGATTGCAACAATTTTATCTGCACAATGCACTGATGCCCGTGTGAATCTGGTAACACAAAAATTATTTGCTAAATATATAACTATTGAAGATTTTACAAAAGTTCCGCAGGAGGAATTAGAAAAGGATGTTTTTTCAACAGGATTTTATAAATCCAAAGCTGAAAAAATCCAAAAAACTTCAAAAATCATCTCCGAGGAATACAATGGAGAAGTTCCATCAACAATGGATGAATTGCTGAAATTACCGGGAGTAGGCAGAAAAACTGCAAATGTTCTTTTAGGACATATATTCGATACTCCCGGAATAGTAGTAGATACTCACGTACTTAGAATTTCCAAAAGGCTGGGATTTACTAATACAGAAAATGCAGAAAAAGTAGAATTTGCTTTAATGAAATTAATCCCGGAAGATTTGTGGGTAATCTTCACACATTATTTTATCAATCATGGAAGAAAAGTCTGTATGGGACGTAGGCCAAAATGTTATAACTGTTCAGTAGAAAAATACTGTGAATTTGAAAGTAAAATTTTTTCCTGAATTATTTTTCAAGAATAATAAATTCAACTCGACGATTGAGTTTCCTTCCTTCTTCAGTTGAATTAGACGCAACAGGTTTCTTTTCACCATACCCTTTGCTGATTAATCTGTTGGGAGATATACCTTTGGCACTGAGATATTGCAAAATTGCTCTAGCCCTGTTACGGGACAATTCAAGATTATCAATTGGTGAGCCGACATTGTCTGTATGACCTTCAAGACGAATTCGAATATTAATGTTTTTACTTAGCAATTCAGCAATACGATTTAATTCAGGGAAGGATTCGGGCAAAATTTCATATTTCCCTGTATCAAAGAAAATATTATTCAACTTAATTTTTGCTCCTTTTTGAATAGGGATTAAAAATAAATCCCTAGAAAGTTCCTTGTATTCCTTATTATCGGTCAAATTAAGATTTTCGTTGAGGGCAATATAATTTTCTGTTTGAGCGAGAATGCCGTAATTTGTTCCTGCAGGCAAAGTAATTTGATATTCACCTGTAATTTGATTAGAATGTGCAATTCCAATTTCTTTGCCTGTTCCCAAATCTTCGTAAATGATTGTTGCTTTCAGAGGGGATTTATCTTTATTATCCAGCACTCTGCCTTTAATTAAGACAACACTTAATGGACGGACATCTTCATGCAATTTGATACGATAAATGTCTTCACTGTTTGGAGATTGATTTGAGGAAACATAATAAGCGAAATTTCCTGAAGCGGCAACAGAAAAATAAGCATCCCAGTAAACTGTATTGATTTTGTCGCCAAGATTAATGGGATTACTCCATTTTTGCCAAGTATCATCAAGCCTTCGAGTCATGAAAATATCATTTCTTCCGTATCCCGGATACCCGTCACCCGAAAAATATAAGGTTTTGCCGTCAGAAGCAAGGAAAGGTGATTCTTCATCTGCAGATGTATTGATTTCAGGTCCCAAATTCATAGGAAAAGACCATGAGCCGTCTTTTTGCAGAAAACTCACGTATAAATCATGTTCACCATAAGAATCATCTTTTTCGATGGAGAGCAGTAAAGTTTTATTATCATTCCCTAAACTGTAGCTGTTTGTTGGTGATTTGGATTCCATGCCGGAGATAGACATTTTTTCAGGGTAAGACCAATTTTTCCCGTCAAAATTTGAAATTGAAATGCCTGTTGTTGGATATGCATCCTGATTATACACATTGCCTACCATCAAAGTATTATTATCCGGTGTGACAGAAATTGCAAAATTATGGAACTGATTATTAATAGGAGGACCAATATTTACAGGAGGGGAAAAATCTATTCCATTTGGGGCAAGAGCATACCAAACATCCTGTAAATGTTTTCCACCAATATTCTCGGAATTACCTTCCCGTGTGAAAAACAGTGTATTCCCATCTGAAGATATAATCGGAGCTAATTCAGAATAATCGGAATTTATTGTGAGTAAATTTTCAGGTTCAACAGCAAAAGAATTGCTAACGGAAAAATTTATTTTTGCTTCGTATTTATTCTTGGAGTGAGTAATCCCAATAGCATCAATTTGAGTAATATCATTGAAATTTGCAGTATTGAAATCAATTCTTAATTGCCAAAGAGGGAAGCTGTTTAATTCTTCAAATATATTCCAAAATCTCCCTTCAGAATTTATTTGCTGAGGATTGATATTTTCATAAATTACTTTTTGTACCCCATTATAATTTGTTAAAGTGATCTTAGAAACTGAACCGGGATTATAATTTTCACAAATAACAATTTGATTTGTATAAATCAATGTATCAAATTCAAGAACTATATATTGATTTCGCCTTATTCCGGGTTGCAGAGTAAAAGCATTATTAGTTTTTCCGAAGTTTGGCATAACATTAAATTTCCCCAAAATCTGGCTAGGAGAGCCCGGAATGAATGTAGTAATCGATGTTGAACAGTCAATAATTTTTTTTGCCCAGTGAACATCTTGGGAAAAAGAAGTATAAATGATTGCAAAAAAGATGAAAATGATTAATTTTGTTCGCATATATATATTAAATAATGAAATAAAACGATTTTTCAAGGTAGAAATTGAAAAATTAAGACTTAAAGAATTTTTAAATTTATAATTTCGTCAATAATTAAATACAAAAAATATTAAGTATAAAGATTATGGAAAATCCTTTAGTTGGAATAATAATGGGAAGCGATTCTGATTATCCCACAATGCAAGGTGCAGTAGATGTTTGCAAAGAATTTGGTGTTAGTTATGAAGTGAAAGTAGTATCTGCACACCGTACACCAGACGATATGGCAAATTATGCAAAAACTGCTGCAGGCAGGGGGCTTAAAGTGATAATTGCAGGAGCCGGTGGTGCTGCACATTTACCGGGAATGACTGCTTCACACACAACTTTGCCGGTAATAGGTGTCCCTGTTCAATCTAAAGCACTAAGCGGGGTAGATTCCTTACATTCAATAGTTCAAATGCCTCCGGGAGTACCTGTTGCTGCTGTTGCAATAGGTGGAGCTAAAAATGCCGGACTTCTTGCTGTTCAAATTTTAGCACTTTCAGATGATAGATTGAATAAAGCAATAGTTGATTATAAAATTAAAATCGCAGAAGAGTCAAGAGAAAAAAATAAACAAATCCAGTTCGGAATTTTTTAAATTACTTTTTTTAGAGGAAAAATCTATGCATAACGGAAATTACATGCTAATGCTGCATACACATTTACCATGGGTTCTTCACCATGGAACATCACCTCATGGCGTGGATTGGCTTAATGAAGCAGTAGCTGAGTGCTATATTCCTCTTTTGAATGTATTTAATGATTTGCTTGATGAAGGAATTCAAGCTAATGTGACTCTCGATATTTCACCTGTTCTTGCTGAACAAGTTGAACATCCTGATTTTAAGAAGATTTTCCTTGATTATTGTGATGAAAAGATTTCTGCAGCGAGAAAAGACCGTGAAGATTTTAAATCTTGGTGCTATGACCCACATCAAATTTATCTAACTGAATTTTGGGAAGATTGGTTTGCAAAAAGAAAGCAGGATTTTATCGGGAAGTACAATGAATCAATTATGGGTGCTTTTGCTGAATTGCAGGATAAAGGTGCAGTTGAATTAATGACCTGTGGTGCGACTCATGGCTATTTCCCACTCCTGGGTTATGATAAAAGTATTAATTTACAATTAAATGCTGCAAAAGCAAATTACAAAAAATATTTTCACAAAGAGCCACGTGGTATTTGGCTTCCCGAATGTGCGTATCGACCTGCATATAACTGGCAGTCACATATCCCGGTGAATCCTTTCCATCATAAAAACTTCAGAAATGGAGTGGAATCATTACTTTCCAAGCACGAGATTGATTATTTTGTAACCGACCAAAAACTTTATGAAGATGCCAAGCCAATAGGTGTATTCGACAAGGAGAGGAAATTCTTCAATAGTGTTTTGTCGCCGTATTATGAACATATCCCCGGGAACTTCGAAATAAATCCACTTAATCTTTATTTAGTTAGTTCAGGTGATATTAATTCGGGATATGCTGCTGCTTTCAGCCGTCATAGAGACCTCTCAATGTTAGTATGGAGCGGTGAAATTGGATATCCAGGTGAACCCGATTATTTAGATTTTCACAAAAAACATTTGAACTCCATGCTGCGTTACTGGCGTGTGACTGACAATAAAGCAGATATGGCATATAAGACGCTTTATCATCCGGATTGGATTTGGGATAAAATCGACATGCAAACTAATCACTTTATTCATCATATTGAAAATTCTGTTAATTATTTCAAGAATGTTACCGGGAAGCAAGCCTCGCTCACTACACCTTTCGATACAGAACTTTTTGGACATTGGTGGTTCGAAGGTCCGGAGTTTTTACGTTCACTTATTCGTGGACTACATCATTCACCTTATGTGAAAATGGTGAAAGCTTCCGAACAACTGGATGAATTAAGGCCACAGGAAGTTATTTCTTTACCTGAAGGAAGTTGGGGTGAAAATAATAATCATGATGTTTGGATGAATGAGGATAATAAATGGACTTGGGAAGATATTTATAATTCGGAACTTCGATTGAATAATATTTTTGAAAAAATAGATTTGAATTCAATTAATAAAACAACCGAACGTGTGCTTTTGCAAACTTTAAGGGAAATGATGCTAATGCATTCATCCGACTGGCAATTCCTTATTCACACAAAATCAGCAAAAGATTATGCAGAACAAAGATTTTTCTTTCACTATTCGGATTTTCATCAATTATGTGATTTTGCAGGAAAAACTATTGCAGGGGATAAATTATCAGTTGAAGAAGAAAAAACACTTTCGCTAATTGAGAAAAGAGATTCAATTTTTCCAGAACTCAAACTCGAGTGGTGGTCGGATTAATTAATAAAAAGAGAAAATAATGGATAATGAATTTAAAAAGAAATATCTGAAATCAATAGTTTTTATGTCAGTGTTTAATGTTCTGGGTGGTGCACTTTTCCTGTTTTCATTTTACTTATCACAAATCACAGCTTTTTTATGGGCAGGATTAATCGTTATAGTCCTAACTGCAGTCCTGTTAATTTGGTTTTTCCTCAAATTTGCTAAATTATAAAACAATGAAAATTCGTTCTATTAAACAATTTGGTGAATTGTTTCTAATAATTTTTGCATTCCTTTTTCAGAATTCAGCAAATGCACAAGATATAGTTCAGCCAATTCCATATCCTGAAATGTCTGCCAAAGAAAAAGCAATGCTGAAGTATGAGGATATGCTTGACTACAGGGTTAATATAGATTCAATAATCAAATTTGAAAATGTAGAATATAACACTCTTCCCGGGATTTATCCTGAAGAGATGATGTTCGATATTTATTTGAAATCCTCGACTTTTCAGAATAAAAATCAAAAAGCACCGGTATTATTCTTTATTCACGGTGGAACTTGGAAAAACGGGGACAAAGCTTTTCCTCTTAAACAAATAAGACAAATTTTGGATAGTGGATTTATTTTCATTTCCACAAATTATAGACTTTCACCAAATCCTGTGAATTTGAAGGATACAAACAGGATAAAATTCCCTATTCATCTGAAAGACTGTGCCCGAGCCTTTGCACATGTTTACCAGATTTTACCTTTTATTAATGGAGATACAAATCGCATTTCTGTTATGGGGCATTCAGCCGGAGGTAATTTGGCAATTAGTTTAGCAACAATGGAAGAATTTCTTGGTAAATATAACATTCCATTAACAAAAATAAAGGCTGCTATCAATCTTGATGGAATAGGATTAAATTTGTATAAATTAATCAACTCGATTCATGGTTCATATAAAAAAGAATTTATGAATGCTTTTGGAGAAACAGGTGAATCATGGGTGAAAGCATCTCCCGCACTGAATTTCAAAAAAGATCCATCTATTGCGAATATACTTTTAATAACTCAGGATTCGGATTTTCGTTCACAATTCAGTTTCGAATTTTACGATAAACTTACTGAGGCGGGTATTAAAGCTGCAATTTTTATTGGATTTGACTTTACACATAATGAAATGATAACAAATTTCTGTAATAATGAAACAGAAAGCACAACGCTTTATACAAAATATATTTTTAATTTTATTCAAGAAGCATTCAAGGAAAAAAATAATTAATTAATTTTCCCGAATTTCCATTCAAAGTATTTTGCTAATTTCACAAAAGGTAATCCCAAAAGCAGATAAATCGCTGAAACAATCAATCCTGTTCCCAACCAATCAAAATATGTTGTAGCTATTTGATTATAAACCTTTGCTAATTCGACCATTGCGATTACTGAAACAAGTGAAGAATCCTTTAGTAAGGAAATAAAATCATTGGTCATTGGAGGCAAAGTAATTTTAAGTGATTGAGGCAAAACAATACTTTTAATTGCTTGTTTCCTATTCATACCTAATGATAATGCAGCTTCAATTTGTCCTTTTGCCACAGCAAAAAGACCGGCTCTGTAATTTTCTGCTTCGTAAGCAGCATAATTTATTCCTAATCCGACTATACCAGCAATAAAAGGTGAAATTTTTATCCCGAAAGTTGGCAGGGCATAGTATATCAAAAATAATTGGATAAGCAAAGGTGTACCACGGATAATTTCAATTATCCAAACTGCAATTCTAGATATAAATTTAGTACCAAAAACACGCATCAGTGCAAGCATTAATCCTACTATAATCGCTAAAATCATCGATAAAATTGAGAGTGAGAGAGTAATTAATGCCCCCCGCAAAAACAATGGCATAAAGCTGATATATCTTTCAATAGTAGTAATGAAATTCACATCATTGGAAGCGAATTTCATATAATTTGTGAATTCATAAGGATTAAATTGGTATGCAGCGGATTCACCTAATCGGATCGCCATTACTTCATTCCACAGATTCCATTTTTCAAGAATTTCTCTCAAAACTCCATTACGGGTTATGTTAATCAAAGCACGGTTTATGTCCGAAAGGAGAAGAGTGTCTTCTAATCGCATGGCCGCACCATAAACTACTTCACCTACAGGGTCGCCGGAAAGGCGTAACTCACGGTTCCATGAAGCATAGTATAAAGCTATTGGGTAATCCACTAAAGTAGCATCCAACCTTCCGTTTTTCAAATCTTCGAATGCATTCACTTCTCCTTCGTAACTAGATATATCGAAACCACCTTGAGCAATCAAGATACGTTCAGCCAAAGAGTTTTTCAAGCAGCCAACTCTTTTACCGTATAAATCAGAAAGTGAGTTAATTTCGTGGTCATCCGAACGAACTACCAACTGTTCAAAAGTATAGTAATAAGGAATTGAAAAAAGGACTTCCTGCTTTCTATCGTTTGTGATTTCCAAACCATTAATAACTACATCATAATCATTTCGAGCAAGCCCCGGGACAAGTCCATCCCATTGATTTTGAACAAATTTAGGTTCCCATCCGAGTTCCTTTCCAAGTGCATCTGCAATTTCCACTTCAAAACCCTTCAATACTTTTGGATTTTCTGGATCTTGGAAAATGTAAGGAGCATTACCTTCTGCATCAGCTGCCCAACGTAATTCTTTTGCAAATAAAAAATTTGTGAGCAATAATTCAAAAATAACAAGTACATAAATTTTTCTCATACACATTTCTCCTGGAAAATATTGAAATAGCGTCTGGTTCTTATATCTTTAGCCGTATGGCAGATAGTGGGAATTGAACCTGTTTCAATAATTTCGCCATCTTCTAAATATGCAATTGTGCTTGATAATGTTCGCAAGAATGTCATATCGTGTGTAACGATAATTTGAGTAATACCTTCTTCATTAAGTAATTTGATAATTTCTGCAACATCGACAACTAGTTCAGGATCCAAGGCAGAAGTTGGTTCATCATAAAGCATGATTTTTGGGGACATAGCAAGAGAGCGAGCAATGGCAACTCTTTGCTTTTGTCCGCCGGATAATGTTTGTGGAGAACGGTCTTCATGTTTCAGCATATCAAATTTTTCTAACTGCTTTGTAGCTATTTCAAATGCTTCATCATATTTTAAATTTTTTACAATAGTCAAGGGTGTAATTATGTTATCAATTACACTTAAATTATTAAATAATTGAAAATCCTGGAAAAGGAAGCCTACTTTCGAGCGAATCTCATAAATTTTCTTTTTGAAAAAATGGTAAAGTTCATTTTGTGCAGAAAATGTTTTAAAGGGATTTGTTTCATTTTCGGGATTTATAAAGGCTTTTGATGTTTTAGTATCAATGAATTCACTACGGTCGAGAACAATTCCGTCAATATTAATTACTCCCGATTCGAATGCATCGAGAAAATTAATCGAACGGAGCAAAGTTGTTTTGCCGCTGCCAGACCTGCCTACGATGGAAAAAATATCTCTTTCGGCAACTTCTAAATTGATATTTTTCAGGATATGATTCTTTCCGAAATATTTATTTAATCCTCGTATTTGAACAATACCTTGCATAAAAAATCCTAACAAGTTAAAATTTATATATGCAATTTAATAAAAAATTTGATTAATTGTTATTTTATTTTGGATTTAATGATATTATTCTGATAATTATCAATAATTATCTGTTCCAGTTCATTCCAATAGGACTTTGAACATAAGTCCCGATAATAGCATCATAGCCACCGAAATCCAGACTACGATAATATACGAAGGCTAGTATTGAATGATTTGCATAAACAGTATTACCCTCATACAAATCGAAAGATATATTTTCAAATTTATTTGTGTCGAAATTATATTTGCCTGTTCCGTACAGATAGCTGTGCCTTGCACGTCTTACCCATTGCTTAAGCACATAAAATCTGTTATCTTCATCCCATACCATCATCCAGTTTTTATCAGGATTCCAGTTGTTAAAAGTACCTGAAATAAAAACATCTTCTTCAGACTTAATACCACCGGGATCTAAAATGAATTTCAGATAAACATAATTATCATCAGTATATGAATAATGTTCAGCCAGCATTGCACCATCATCATCATCATAAAAATAATTTCCATTACGGTAATAATCTGAAAATGGTAAACGGGCTTCATAATTGCCTGATGGGAACTGGGTTGCATTGGACATATCAAGAACTCGATACATATTTTCGGCAGGAACTTCCATTATGTAAAATCTTTTTTCAGAACTTGCAAAACCGGATATCATTGTTGGGTAAAAATACCTGTTTGCATCAGATGCAAAACCTCGGTAATTATCCTCACTTATTACTAAGGGTTCTTCCCAGAGGAAATTCTTATA
>Ga0154569_144_pt1 | contig 33960 bp, 31 predicted proteins | sample RifGroF2_FD_115998 | JGI IMG/M metagenome (GOLD analysis project Ga0154569, IMG submission 115998) | Ignavibacteria bacterium GWF2_33_9
GGTTGACCTTCAATTATTCTGTCATTTTTACCAACAAAATGAATAGCCTTCCCTTGAATAGCATCATCAATGTATGTGGGATTATTAATTGGTGTACCGTGATATGTATTGCCTGAATAATCTTTGCAGTCGGAATTGTCGAATGGATAATAAGAAATCAGGAATTGGTCTAAATCCTGGGATAACAAATTATTTAATCCAAAGAAACAAAATATGATTAAAAAATTTCTCATAATTGGAATTTGTTAATAATTATATTTTAAAATTATGAAAAAAAAATAAATAATTATCTTTTTTCCATTATAATTTTATATAAATCAACAATTTTTTCGACATTTTTAGTCCAACTGTGTTTTTCAACAGCATCTTTTCTGGCCTGCACCGAGATTTGGTGGGATAAGTCAGGATTCTGATAAAGTTCGAAGATACGCTCTATAATTGATTCAAAACTATTATGTTCCAAAATCAAAGCATTATGCTTTTCCTGGAATATTGTGTTTAATTGTCCTAAATTTGTTGCAACAATGGGTTTGCCCATTGCTTTGTATTCAAAATTCTTAATAGGACTTCCGAAGAATTCATCATTATGATTATGTTTGATTGGACTTACAAGGACATCGCATGCTGCGAGATGGTCGGGGACATCATTTAAGGGAATAAGTCCTGTGATTATAACTTTGTCCCGAACATTATCTATCTTGAGAATACCTTCAACTTTTTCCCGCAAAGCTCCATCACCAACCATTAAAATTCGAGAATCAGGAATTTCAGTAAGCAATTTCTTTGCAGCTTGAGCCAGCAGATCTATACCGTGATACTCATTGAAAGAACCCGAATAACCAATTACGTATTTCCCCTCCAATCCATATTTTTTCAAAACTGAGCTCGAATCAATGTATGGATTAAATTTATCAACATTTACTCCATTTGGAGACACGTGAATTTTTTCTTGTGGAATGGAGTAAAATTCACTCGCTTGTTTTTTTAAGACTTCAGAAATCACTATGATTGCATCAGCCTGGTCCACCTCAATTTGTTCGCACCATTTTAGTAAATTTCCGAAATAGAGTTTCCCCCAATTTTTCTTCACCCAATATTCAATCGAATCAAAATGTAAAATAAAAGGTAATCCAGTTTTTTCCTTTAGTTTTGCTCCTCCATAATGGAAATCATGGTGATGCAAATAAAAAAAATCCGGTTGAGTATTCTCAACAATTTTCATCATTTGCTTCAAAGAAGATTCATTATATGGGAAATTCAGCACCTCAGGGAAATTTCTGAGCAATTTTGAATATTCAATTAACCGAAAATCAGTTTCTTCAGGCAAATTCATAGGACCGCTTGAAGCGAATATTGTCTTATGGCCGAGTTTCACAAATGCTTCAACAAGACCTCGGTAAAGCGTACCCACGCCACCTTCGGTCAGAGCTCCATAGAAACTTGTACGCCAAAAAAGCGATTTTAATTTGACCTGTACTTCCATCTCAAATAATATACTCTTTGATGATAAATGATTACTAAAAGTCCGCTTAGGATAATTTCCAGAAAGAATAACGGAATTTCTTTGAATATGAATTTTGCGAGTGAAAATTTATTTGATTTTCCGTATTCGTCCAGCAGTGCCCCTTTCCAAATTCCTGCAAGGAATAAATATATTTTCATAAATGTCTGAAATCGCTGGAATCGCAATTCGATTGTTCCGAAATAAACATTTTCGTATTTCTTCACTTTCATTAGTCTGAGTATCGTTCCGGGTTTGGAGAGAACTTTTTCATCAAGTTTCACAATTTCCAAATCCGATTCATCCAGACTATTAGCCCGGATAATCTTATCAGCATTTCCTATTAGCAAAATAAGTAATTTCATTGTCTTTTGGAAATTATCTTATTATATTCATTGCGGATTAATTTTTCTTCTTCAGGCAGTAGTTCCTTATTTCTGCGTCCCAACACTATTTTTGCAGTTTCGATTGCAGAAGTAACTTTATAGGTCGGTGAATTTTTACCGCCACCCCATGAAAATGAAGGGATGAAATTCGGCAGGAACCATTCCCTCACGAGTATTCCGCAAATTCCTACAACTGTACCGGTAGTGAACATTGTGTTAATGCCGGTTTTTGTGTGGTCGCCGCAAAGCAGACCAAGAAACATTTTGCCGGTATCAATTTCTTCGTTTTCCAACCTGATCTTTATATTAGAATAAGTGTTTTTCAAATCGCTGTTATTTGTGTCGGCACCCAAATTTACCCATTCGCAAAGGAAGGAATGTCCCAAAAATCCTTCATGCTGCTTATTGGAATATGATTGGATTATAGAATTTTCTATTTCACCACCAACTTTGCACCATTCTCCAAAGCTGCAATCTTGGTAAATTTTTGCTCCTATTTTAATTATGGAATTTTTTCCGATATAGCATGGACCGAGAATTACGGCGTTCGCCATTATTTTCACATTATCATCAAGAATGATAGGACCCTCACTTGCATCTAATACGCAACCCGGAGCAATTTGCACATTTTTTCCTAACAATATCTCATCAGCATTGGTAGAATAAACTCCTGTATAATCATTCACTGCAAGCAGTTTATTATGCATTCTCCGTAAATGAGCATCTTCTCGCAAAGCGGCTCCATTGGCATATATTGCATCGTAAAGATAATTTAATTTAGTAAAATTGGAAAGTTCTATTCTAGAGAATTTGGCAAATAAATCAATATCTAAATCTGAAATTAATTCCGGTCTTGAAAATTCCTCTGTTTTGTTCAAGTCGTCGCTTGCAATATAAATACCGATTGCTTTTTTATTTATAGTGAAAATTAAGGATTTATCCAATGTTTCAATAATCTTGCTCATATTAGTCAGGAATTCCTGTGAGGGAAGTAATGAGCAATCCAAAGCAAGTAAATTGCCTTCATGGAAATTCTGACTTTCGAATCCGAATCTCTTGTAGAACGAAGCCAGATGGTCTTTCCTGCCATAATACATCACATTTGCATCGGGAAAGAGGAACTGATATTTCTCGAATATTCTGAATGCTCCCACCCTGATTTCCCAAATGGAATGCAGTATTGAGAATGGATAAAAATCTGCTGTATTATTGGGTTCGTATAGTAATATATTATTTATTTTCATATTATATCTAATTTTTTCTAATTTCACATCTTGAACAGTATTCTGCCATTACAAATCAATCTCTGTTATTTATTTTCTAAATATTTTCCAGTTCGTCTGTTTTTAGTTGTAATTTACTATGTGCAATTTCTATTGCTTTATGTAACTTTTCCTGCAATAGTTTCTTCGACGGGAGAATCGTATAATATTCAGCTACCCGAATATTGCTTTTATCCAATCGAAGTAATTCAACATGTTCTTCGTTTTTGCCTGTGCAGAGAATCAAACCAATTGGAGTATTTTCACCATCCAACTGCATATATTTTTCGAGATATCGCAAATAAAGTTCCATTTGACCTTTATGCGCCGCCTCAAATTCGCCGATTTTTAAATCTACTGCAACTAGACATTTCAATCTGCGATGATAGAACAAAAGGTCGATGAAATAATCTCTATTATCAATTGATATTCTTTTTTGACGGTCCATAAACGCAAAATCACTGCCAAACTCAATAATAAACTTTTGAAGTTCGACGATTATTGCTGATTCAAAATCTTTTTCGGTATAAACATCTATTAATCCGAGAAATTCTAAAAAGTACGGATCCTTGAATACTAAATCAGGACTAATCTTACTTTCATTTTTGAGTAAATCCAGATTATTTTTAATTGTTTCATCCGGTTTTTTGCTAATCGCAGTTCTTTCAAATAGCAGAGATTGAATTCGTTCCTGTAAAACTCTTACACTCCAACGTTCTAACTTGCACATCTCAATATAGAAATCACGTTTCACATCATTTAATGGAATTAAAACTTTGATATGTGACCAACTTAATTGTCGCTTCAATGTAGCGACAATTTGTTCATCAGGAAATTCTTCTGCAAATTGCATCATTCTTCTTAAGTTTTTCTCTGAAAAGGATGTCCCATATTCAATAGTTAATTGTGCAGATAGTGTTTGGACTATTTGTTTTCCGTACTCGGCTCTTTTCTCTTTCAATATTTCTAAATTGATTTTTCTGCCAATATTCCAATAAAGCATAGTAATTTCTGCATTCACCACTACGGCCACATGATTACGGCTTTTATCAATTAATTGCCTGATTTCATTAACTAAAGGCAATTTTGCAGTTTCCGTAATTATTGATTTTTTTTCCATCACTCTCCCTCCACTACCCGTATTTCTTCTCTTTCATTACGTATGTTTTCAGAGGAGATTACTTTGCCTAAATGCAATTCATACTTTTTCCAATAATCATTTTTTGTGATTTTTTTCAATTCAACTATCATTCTGGGAGCATCTTTCGAATATCCATTTAGGAAAAGGATATGTGTATATTCTTTTGCAAAAAGTTTTTTATCATAATGAGGAGTAATTGCTCTATATTCAGAATGCTTTTTCCCGTGCAGTATTTGGTCAAACCAAAGTTTCTCTAATTGCAAATATAAAGTTTCCAAATTTACTCCTTTTTTATATTATCTATCATAATACCAGCTTGTCCATTGCTATTTGCAGTAACGTTATGAAACACATTGCTACCAAAATTAGAAATATTATTAATTTCCGATTTAAGATTACCAATTTCAACTTTATTTTCATTCACAATTTTAATGGCTTTATTTGCCCTTAATATTGCCCAAATAGAAATTGGAATTGAAATTACTGCACAAATTGTTATAATCCATTCTGCCATAAAATACCTCAATTATAATGAAAAATAACCTTTAAATCTATCTGTTTTAGATGACCTTGCTGTTGGAATAACTAATTTATATTCCCTTAATACATCTTGATTAAACCATTTTTCCTTAATTTCTCTATCAACAGACCAAACACATAAAACTTTGTTATTCCAAAAATTATACTTAGAAATGACCATATCAGGCAACTTATCATTTTTTAAAATAACCCGAGTTCCATTATTAAAAGTTTGTTTAGATTTTAATTTTTTCGAAATATATATAATTATTACATTAAGAAATAGGAGAAAAATTATTATTCCAAAAAAATTGCTAATTGATATACAAAATTCGTAATTGATTACTTTATTAAGAAATATTAGAATTGTTGCTTCTGTTATTCCTAAAAACCCACATAAAATTATTGAACCCTTTAACAAAGAATATTCAAGAAATTTTAAAACTAAATTGTTATATAAAGTTTTCACTCTTCCTCCACTATCCGTATTTCTTCTTCGGTGAGGTCGTAAAGTTGGTAAACCAAATTATCTATTTGTTTGTCGAGGGAATCGCAAATGTTCTTGTACATTTGTTTATTGCTTTCTCCTTTTGCTTCGGAAAGGTACTTCTGATTCTCAAGCATCTGCTCTACCAAACTTACCATTTTATCATGTTTAGCTTTTTCATCTTTATTTGTGAAGTCTATGGTTTTAATTGGAATAGGTTTTAAGTTGACAGTCTTTATTTGAGCAAAAACTCTTCCACTTTCTTGTACCCTATTTTGGTATAAAAAATTAAATAGTTTACTATTGTATATTCCTAATAAATATTTTAAATTTAAGTCAGTTAATAATAAGTGAATAACATGGGTACTATCAAGTGAAAAATATCCTTCTGTGTCTATTGTTGAAATTATTTTATCACTAGTTTGCCTACTAATTATTTTTTCTTTTACTTTAAACATATTTATATCAGTATTACTCCATAAATCCTTAGGTGAATAATAAACAAAATTATTATTGTAGGTAAGAGAATATCTGTTGATATCTCGTCCTTTAATAATTGGAAACCATTTATTATCTATTTGATTTTGAGATAAATATTTTTTATTATCTCCTGTAATAATACCTTGGTAGATTTTAATAATTTTACCTAATTCTACAATTCCATCCTGATTATTTATTTTCTTTAATATTTGATTTGCATATTTATTTTGAATTAAATTATAATCTAAGTCATTAAGAAACTCGCTTTTTAATACTTTTTCGAAATTCATAATATTAAAGTTATCTATATTTTTTATAGAACAGACTGATGATTCAATTAACGATAAGTTTTTGTTATAAAGATAAATAGCACTTCCGCCGATTTCAGCATCAACAAATACTTTATAGCGCAAATCTAAAAGTGTTTCAAAGTGTCCTTTATTTAACATAAATTTTCTAAGAGATTTAAAAGATGTTGTATTATAAAAAGTATTAGGTATAATGAAGGAAAAATAACAACCATCTCCCATCAAGGAAACAACTTGTTCCATAAATAGAGCAAATAAATTAATCTTATATTCAAATGATGCCGTAAATTTTTTTTGATAATAGTCGATAATATTTTGATCTTGTGACTCTTGTTTTTTACCTAAAAGTAAAGTCCTATATGGAGGATTTCCTATTACAACATCGAAACCTCCATTTTTCATTATTTCTGGAAAGCCGTTTTTGCCGTCCCAATCGAATGTGTTTATTTTCCTCTTTTCTTTTTCATTGAAAAGCGAAGGTCGGTTTTCATTATAAAAATCACTTGCGATTAAGGAATTTCCGCATTTGATATTATTTTCCAATTTCGGAAGTGTAGGAAGTTTGTACAAACTATTATCTTCAATCACTTCATCGTGGGAACTATCCTCCAATGCCTTCATCGAAAGTGAGAACTTCGTTACGAGAACCGCTTGGTCATCTATATCCACACCGAAAATATTATTCGTTAAAATATCCGATTTGAGTTTATGCGAAAGATGAATCGTATAATCCTCAGAATTGTTATTTTGAAAAATCCTCATACTCTTATTATTCCTGCTACGGAAAGAATCGAGAGGATTTTTCTTAGTCCATTTCGTCAGTTCATTATAATAATAATTTTTGTGCCAGTCAATAATTTTTTGGTAAGCAACGATTAGAAAACTGCCCGAACCACAAGCAGGGTCAAGCACTTTAATTTTAGCAACTTCTTCGGGAGTTTTGCATTCGTCAAGCATTTTACCCAATGTATTGTCCACGATGTACTGCACGATATAGCGTGGTGTGTAGTAAACACCACCGGCTTTCTTCTCATCGTATTTCGAAACGATTTGGAGAGTCGTACCTTTCTTTACGATTTGTTCAGCAATAAAAAGTTCATAAATATTGCCGATAATTTCCACAGGCATAGCCGCAAGAGTATAAATCGAAATTTCCGGCTTGAGAGCGGAGAAAATGCTCTTCAGAACTGAATTATCAATTACGATTTCGTCCACAACCGAATCATAAGAAAACATAGAACCATTATAAATATGGTCCAAACGAGTGAAAATATCACGGCAAAGTTCGTAAAGTTTAAGCTCGGATTTCTTGGATTGAGTAAGTTTCTCGAGAATCTGCGTTAAGTAATCTTCTTCTATATTCCTATCCGCAAGCATTTTAACGAATATAATTCGATTGATGACTAGCAAAGTAGCTTTAGTTAAACTGAAATCATCGAGAGATTTATCGTTCTTCCACATACTTTTAGCAATTGCGAGCCGCCAATCTTTCAAATCTGCCATAAACTGCTTATCGGGCGTGATGCGTTTTTCCGACAAATCCTTAGCCGTAATAGCCCATTTATCCAAAGAGCCATTGACCACATTATTGTACTCGAACAAATCCCAAAGTTCATCGAATTTATTAACGTAATCGGTATAATGCCAATCCTTTAGAACGTGCTTATTGAAAGCTTCCGCACGGTTTTGCTTAAGTGGAGTAACGTCCTGACAATCAAAAAAACGGAATTCCTCAAAATCAGTAAGAACAGCAAGCCGGACCTGATTATTAGGATTATCTGATGAGTTCAAAGTTGACCAAGCGTATTGATACACCTGCCTGATGTACTGTTCATTGGTTTTGAGGTCATAGATAGGTTTCTTCGCTTCAATAAAAAAAGCAGATTTCATAGAATTAGTCTTCTTATCGGGGATTCTAATCAAATAATCGGGTCTTTTATTATTCTCTTTTCCTGTTTTACCGGTAACTTGAAGTTGGAAAATCTGACGTTCCGGCTCCAGTTCACGATTTGTAACATTCCAATTCAAACTTTCAAAAAGAGGTCTGATAAAATCATTTTCAATTTGAGCTTCTTTATAAGTTGAACCTTTGAATTGTTGAATATTCCTTTCAAAATGATTTACTAATTCTTGAATTTCCTTTTTTGCTTCCTGCTTGGTGTATTGTTTCATATATTACTCCACTTTCCCTCTTGCTTCACCTCTGTATCCATTAAGAAAATCTTTGAAACTCATTTGTTTCTTTGTTTCAGGCTGCAATTCAAGTATCTCGATGCATCTGTCAGCACATCCGATATAGAATCGTTTATTGTCGATAAGATATTCACCTGATTCAAGGCTAATGTCAAGTTCCGGAAGTTTTGCCCTAAGGAATTTCATATTCTTCCCTCCCCAAATCTTCCAAGCACCTGGAACAGGCGAAACTCCATTAATGAAGTTTTTCACATCATAGGCAGTTTTACTGAAATCCAATTCGCAATTTTCTCTGAAAATCTTTGGAGCTTTCGAGACCAAATCCGGATTTTGCTTCTGGATAGATTTGTTTCCTTGGGCAAGTCTTTCAATTGTTCTAATTGCGATGGCTGGAGCTTTCTGCATTACTATTTCGTATAAATCTCCTGCAGTAATATCTGCAGCAATAGTAAATTCATCCTGCAGTAAAATTCCGCCTGCATCTACTTTTTCCTCCAGCAAAAAAGTCGTTATACCGGTTTCAGTGTCCCCATTAATTATAGTGTGGTTAATAGGTGCTGCACCACGATATTTCGGTAAAATACTCGGATGAATATTGAATGAACCGATGAAAGGAATTGCAAGAATTTCTGATGGTAAAATTTTAAAAGCAAACACAAGAAAAATATCTGCCTCGAAAGCTCTCAATTGATTGTGAAATTCAGTATCCTTTAAACTATCAGGTTGCAGAATAGGTAAATTCAGCTTTTCAGCTGCAATTTTCACCTCGCAAGGTGTAACTTTTTTGCCCCGTCCCTGTGGTTTGTCTTCGTTGGTAACTACAGCAACAACATTGTATTTTTCAGCCACAGTTTCCAGGACAGGAACTGCAATCTCAGGAGTACCGAAAAATATTATTCTAGGATTTATTAACATCACAAAAGCATATTAAAGAAATAAGAAAGTGAACTCAAAAAGTTTGTCTGATATTGGTAAAGCAGATAAAATCCAAAGAAAAGAACTGCAAAACATGCTGCACCAACGAAATATACCTTGATAAAGTTTGCATCAAATAGTACAGCTGTTGCCTTCAAGATTCTGAATATTGACATCAAGAATATAATTATGGAGAAAAATATTATAAAATATACCATAACTGAATTTAACTGCAATAGCTTGAACATTACAATATCGAAAGGTAAGAGGAAAATAATTAGAACACTTCCCCAAATTGTAATATTTACCACATCAAAATGATGTATATTCAAATGTTTGAAATAAGCGAATATTCTAATTAATAAAGCAACTAAATATACCATAATCAAATAAAGAAGTGCAAACACGAAAATTCCGGCAATAGGTATCCAAATGATTTTATAAATAATAGCAAGTGCAATTTGATTTGGTAAAAAGATATTTGTCAGGTATTGGAAAACCTCGGAAGATTTATAATAATAAAAAAGAGATTCTGTGAAAATACCGAAAGAAAGAGCAATAATTATTCCCAAAGCATAAGTAAACATTGGTGAAAGAATTCTTTGGTCCCGAATGTCAGAATAGAAATTGAATGGACGTAAAGTTGCTCTCACAAAATATTCCTGGAATCTTCTATATCGAGAAAACAGCATAAAGAATAAAATGATTACCAGCAAACTAACGATAATGAAAGTATACACAGTTTGTCCAAAATTGCCAATATCAATCAAAGGTTCATTTTCATCGTTGAATAATGCTTTCAACACACTAAAAGAAAGTTTCGTTTTATGATTTAAATCTATTAATCCCCTAGATACAATTTTTTCATCGATATATTTAGTTGCTAAAATTGGATTTTGTGAGAAATAATCATTAAAATCAGAATAAAATGCTCCATATCCGTTATTTACAATCGAGATTTTATAAATATTCTGTATATAATAACCCTGAAATTCTGTGCTCAAAGGATCGGAATAGCCGTTATGATTATAATTTTGCGCCCCAACACCAAAACTTATAACAATCGGCATTGGATTCACTAACTCACGCAAAGCATTATATTCTTCATTTAAATTTTCAAATGATTTATACGAAGTATATGATTGATAAATCAGGAAATCAAAAGGTTTATTATCTTCCAAATGATTTGTACTATAAACAGTTCTGAAAAGTAACTTGTCTGAATTTTCTTTGAATATTTTTGAAAGATTATTTATAAAATCTGTATAAAATGAAGTATTGTCTGCTAATCCAACTCCCAAACCTACTGCGACAACAGAAGGATGCGATGAATATTGAGTTATCAGATTCTTAGACTGATTAGTAATATTGGAAATTACGGTTTCGCTTGCAATTTGCTTTTCGGTAGTATTATTAAGCGGTAAATCAATGAATGCCATTATTCCGTACCTGTCACACAAAGACAACAAATAAGGTGATGGGTAATTGAATTTGAATATTACTGTATTCACACCCAGAATTTTAAGTAATTTGAAATCTGCTTCATATTTATCGGGCGAAAGATAATTCGAATTTCTAGTGAAATTTTCAGTATAATAAACTCCTTTGAATTTGAAAGGTTGTCCGTTGAAAATGAATGCACTGCCATTTTTGGTTTTCATAGACTTCAAAGTTCTGAAAGAGAAATTAGAAATTGATTCATCAACCAAACTTCCTCCTGCAAAAATTTTACAAACTACTTCATATAAATTCGGGAAATCTACTGACCAAGGTTTGAAATTGTATAGAGAAAATGAGTATTCTTTGTTAATCATTCTTTGCGATTCAAGTGAAAAAGGATACATATCTGAAGTTGCAATTGCCGTACCGCTGCCTTTTTCACGAATCTGGAACTGAATATAAAAAGATTTGGAAGATATAGATTTATTCACAGAGTCAATTACATCAATTTTAGTCAAATTATCCAGATTTTTAGATGTGATTTCTGCTTTAATTTTCACTCTGGCTTGAGTCATTGAGCTGTTAAATTCGGATGTAAAGAGCATATTAGAAATATACAGCTGAGGAGTACCAACCAAGAAAATACTTCTAGGTATTCCAGTTATAATCATCGGGGCAAAAATATCATTCTGCAAAGTGTTGGAAAATTCATCAATATCATTAGAAATTACAATTCGAATTGTATTATTTGAATTTGTGAGAACTTTTTGTGGAATATTGACATTGAATGGAATTCCATTACTAATATATTTTCCGATGAATTGTTCATTCACAAATACTTCTGCTTGATTAGATACCCCGAGGAAATAAAGCGACCATACCATTCTGTTCATCATTTGCGGGTCGAATTTGAATTGTCTTTGGTAAACAATTTTATTTGCTTCAATCACGCTGCCGGGGACATTCACTCTTTTCCACTGACCACCGTCAACAGAGTTATCCCACACTCCATCGAGAGAATAAACCAAACGAGTGGATGAAGGGAAAAGTTCTTTAATTTGCTGAGCATCGAAAAGTTCTCCTCTTGCAAAAACTGAGATAATTGAAACAAAAAATATAACGAAAAATAGCACTTTTTTCATAATTTTCCAAAATTTGCAATTTGTAAATTATAAAATTACAAAAAAAACAAACAATTTATATTAAAATATTATATAATAATCATCAAAATTCTATAATTTTGATATTAAGAAAAAAATCAAAAAGAGAAAATAAATGCTTCAGGTTTTGCAACATCAAAAAACCGGCGAAATTATAGTCGAAGAATTGCCAATTCCTCAATGTTTCCCCGGGGGAATTTTGGTGGAAATAAAAAACTCATTAATCAGTGCCGGTACGGAAAAAACTTCAGTTGATAATGCTAAAGCTTCACTTTTGGAAAGAGTAAAACGCCAGCCTGACCAGGTGAAACTTGTGATGGACTTCATTAAAAAAGAAGGCGTGTTTTCCACTTTGGAAAGAGTGAGGACGAAATTAAATTCATATAAATCACTGGGTTACTCTGCATCAGGGATTGTTCTGGAAAGCGATTGCCCAGAATTTTCACCCGGAGACAGAGTGGCGGTTGCCGGTGCAGGATATGCAATTCATAGTGAAGTTTGCGCAATTCCCAAAAATTTGGCTGTAAAATTAACTGAAAATGTTGACTTCGAATCTGCATCCTATACAACTGTTGCAGCAATTGCCCTGCAGGGTGTTCGTCGTGCAGAAGTGCAGTTGGGCGAAAATATTGCTGTAATCGGACTTGGCTTAATTGGACAGATAACAGTACAATTGCTTAAAGCAAACGGTGCAAATGTAGTAGGATTCGATATTGATGAATCAACATTCGATAATGCAATAAAATTCGGCTGTAAATCTGTTTTCCCAAGCAGCAAAGAATATGCAAAAGAAGCATTACAACAAACTAATACAAACGGATTCGATTCAGTCATAATTACTGCTTCCACTAGTTCCAATCAACCTCTTGAACTTGCAATCGATTTGCTCCGAAAAAAAGGTAAGGTGATAATAGTTGGTGCTGTGAGTATGAATATTGCCAGGGGTGTTTTTTATCAGAAAGAGTTGGATCTTAGAATTGCTACAAGTTACGGACCCGGAAGATATGACACTCTTTACGAGGAACTCGGTATGGATTATCCGATTGGATATGTACGCTGGACTGAAAACAGAAATATGGATGCAATAATCGAACTTCTTGCAAAAAATCAATTGAACTTTTCAGCCTTAACCACACACAATTTCCATGTAAAAGAAGCAAAATCGGCTTACGAACTCATTTCCGGTGAAAAGAGCGAAAAATATCTAGGTATTGTATTGAATTATCCTGAAAGGGAAAATAAGTTAATAACACATTTAGATTTTAGGACTTCATCTGTCAAAACAGGTAAACTTGGGATTGGATTTATCGGAGCAGGAACCTTTGCACAAAATTACCTGCTGCCGGCAATCCGATCTAATGATGTTAATTTTGTAGGAATTTCTAATTCTACTGCTCTTTCCACGAAAAATACAGCAGATAAATTCGGCTTTAAATCAGCATATACAAGTGGAATTGAATTAGCAAATAACACCGATATAGATTTGATATTCTGTGCTTCCAGACATGATTCACATGCAAAGTATGTAACCGAAGCTCTAAAAAATAATAAGCATATATATGTAGAAAAACCGTTAGCTGTGAATCAGACTGAACTTGAAGAAATTCAAGAAGCCTATAATAATTCGCAAGGAAGTTTGATGGTTGGTTTCAACAGGCGGTTTTCCGATTCATTTCAGGAAATTCGGAAATTTTTCTCGCAAAGGAAAATGCCTTTGAATATGATTTATCGTGTTAATGCCGGACAAATTCCCAAAAACCACTGGGTGCATTTACCAGAACAAGGAGGCAGGATAATTGGTGAAGTTTGCCATTTTGTGGATACGCTTACTTTCCTTGCAGGCTCTTTGCCGGTAGAAGTATTTGCATTTTCTTCATCAGCAGCAAATCAGGAAATTTCCAATTTTGATAATGTTTCCATTAATCTTAAATTTGCCGATGGTTCAATCGGAACAATAATCTATACCTCGACCGGAGACAGTGGTTTGCCTAAGGAATATTGCGAAGTTTATGCTGAAGGAAAAACTGCGATAATGAACAACTTCAGTTCTGTGCAATTATTCCGTGCAGGAAAGGAGAAAGTATTGAAATTCGATGGAGAAAAAGGTATTAAAAATGAAATTGCAAAAACTTGCGAAGCAGCGAAAAACGGTAAAAATATGCCAATTTCTCCTGAAGAAATTTTTACTACAACACGTGCTACTTTCCTGGCAATAGAATCTCTCAAAAAAGGGGAACCTTATAAGGTATAATTTGAAAAAGTTAAAATTCATATTATTATTTTTCTTTATTTTCATCTCCGGTGCAGCAGCAGATGTGAAATTCCCTTTGATGATTAGTAACGATTTGAAGTATTCCGATGGGAAATTACTTGTGGATACTGCAAATATGCAATTTTATCTTGTAAAACCTAACTGGACAAATGTTCTTGAAATTATTTCCACTTGGAATGGATTAGATAATCAAAATAAAATTAGTAAAAATCCCGGAAATATCCAAATTCAAAAATCATTCATATTAAATGGAAATTTAATATTACTGGCTTTAGAAAATGATAACTTACATTTTATCGAACTTGATTCTGAATTGAATTTGATTAATAATCTGATTATTGCAAACTTAAATAACTCACCGGGTACAAATGCATTTGACTTGGTACCCTACGATACTACCCATTTTTTCCTGCGGGTGAATGAATCACTTTATTCATTCATAAAAAATGAGGATTTATTCATTTATGAAATAAAAGATGAAAAAGTAAACAGTTTTAATGTAATTGAGGATAATTCAAAACCCAAATTAGCTTTAATAGAAAATTTCTCAGATTTCAATATGCTGAAAGTTGAAAATCTCAAAGGAGAAGTTGAATTTCAATTGCGGCTTAGTTCCGGTGAAATTAACAACATACAGCAATTCAACGATTTGCTGTTGGTCACAAGTTATATTGAAGGTGCAAATTCCACTTTACTTGAAGTAGTAAATTTAAAAAAGAGGGAAGTCACTTTTTCAGATTATTTTGATGTTCAACCGGAAAATCTTGCTTTTTCGCAGCTTAGGAATGGAAATGTGCAAATTGCTTGTATTAACCATGATAAAGAGTCAATAAGGTTGAATTTAAGGGAATTACAAAATTTTTCAGAACTTGTGAATTATTCTTCAATTAAACTGAATGAAGAAATAAATGAACCTATTTCACTTGTTTTTGTCAATAATTTATATTTTGCATTATTCCGCAATTACATAATTGCCTTCAATGAAGATTTAGTAATTCAACTGAACGATTTTGTACAGCTTGGAAAGAATTTCAAGACTACTCCCAATCTAAAAATCTATAATAATTCACTTTTAATAAGTTCCACTTATTACAGTGAAGTTTTCAATTTGGAACAAAATCAATACTGGATGTTTTATTCATTACTTAACTATATTTCAAAATATATAGTTCCTTTAATTTTGCTTTTGTTTATTTATATATACTATATGAAATTCAGGAAGCAAAAGAGATTATTAAGAGAAATAACAGAATTACCAAGTTCAGGATTAATGATAATTTTGAACAAAACGGGTGAAATTTCCCGAATAAATAAGCAGGCTCGTGATTTACTCGGAATTGAATCCGGCATTCCTTTGAATAAACATATTCTGGAATATTTCACTCTGGCTTTCACAAGTGAATTAAAGGCATTTGTTATAGATGGATTACTGAATAACCTCTATATTACAAAGAAGATTATGCTGCGGAAGGAAAATCAGAATTTTGAATTTGTCTTTAGTTTTTCTCCAATTTGGTCAACTTCAGGAAGCATAAAAGGTTATTTACTTAATGGATATAATATAACTGAGCAATTGGAAAGAAAAAGGATTTCAAACTGGGCTCAACTTGCTCATGATATGCAAACAAATCTGCTTACTATAAAACTTAATGCCGAACAATTACATTCCGAAGAAAATGCTGAAAATCAAAGTAGATTAGGAAAAATACTACATCAGGTGAATTTGCTGCAAAGAAGAGTACGTGATATTGTTACTGTCGGCAGATCAAATAAGCTTGAGCTTGTAAGGACTTCAGCAGAAGAAATTTTCAATGAAGTTACCGGTGAATTTGATGCAACAGTCTTCCCCACTATTACTATCAACATGAATTATACTAATTTCGATTTATTTTGCGATAAACCAAAACTAATTAGAGCAATCCGTAATGCGATTGAAAATGGAATTAAGGCGATACCTGACCAGAAAGGCAGAATTGATTTATCCAGTTGGACAGACTCGAATTACTATTACTTCCAAATCAAAGACAATGGAGTGGGGATGGACGAAGAATTGAAGAAAAAGATTCTTACCCCTTATTTCACAACTTCCAAAGACGGCAGTGGTTTCGGTCTGGGGACGATGATTATTCAACAAGTTGTGGAATTGCATTATGGTAAATTGAATATTAATTCCGAAAAGGGAAAAGGAACTGAATTAATTATCAAAATCCCTAAAAATATTCAAAGCAAATCAAGATAAGGCTTGCCTAAATTTTATTCAATAAAATACGTTGTATTTAAGAATATTTTCTTAATTTTAAAGTTACGATTTTTTCTAATAATGAAATTAAATTTTATAATATAACAAGGTTAAATAAATGAAAAAAATAACAACTAATTTATTCTTGATACTATTACTCGTCACTGGACAAGTATTTGCAAGACCTAATGTAGATGCAACAGCTGCAACAAAAGGCTATTACATCAAAACAGCAGGTAATACTAAAGATGGCAAATGGTATACTCTTGCAAAGAATCAATTTGTAAAAAAAATTGATTCAAAATATTATTTGCAAAATGCTGTAAATGTGAAATTCAAGGATAAAATAGAAATTTCCAATGATAAAAAATCATTGAGGAATCCTTCAATTCAAACGGCAATAAAGGATTACGGAATAAGCAATATTTCTGCTCCTTATGCAAAATACGTTATGAATCAAGAAGATAAAATAGGCATATCCAGAATTTATCAAATAAATTATGACAAAACAATAGATCCCTACTTAATTTGTGAAGAATTGATGAAAAATCCTGAAGTGGAATATGCTTCACCAATTTTCATTCGTGAACTTTACGAATATTCACCCAATGATCCTCAATTCCAGAATTCTAATCAATATTTCCTTGATGTTCTCAAAATGAGACAAGCATGGGAAATATCCAAAGGAAGCAAGGATGTGAAAATTGCAATTGTGGATAATGCTATAGATATAACACATCAGGATTTAGCAGATAATATCTGGACAAATCCCAATGAAATTGAGGGCAATGGCATTGATGACGATAATAACGGATTTAAGGATGATGTGCACGGATGGGATTTTGTTGGAAATATTACCGGTCTTCCTTTGAGACCAGATAATGATACAAAACCACTTTATGCTGCAGTAAATCATGGCACACACACATCAGGTTGTGCTTCAGCTGTTACAAATAATAGTGTTGGTGTTGCAAGTGTTGGTCATAGTTGCAGCATTATTCCGATTAAAGTAGGTTCCGATAATCCGAATGTTGGATCAATTATCGCCGGTTATGATGGAATCCTATATGCAGCAAATATTGGTGCAGATATTATTAATTGCAGTTGGGGAGGTCCCGGATTTTCTCAAGCTGAAAAGGATATTGTAGATTACGCAATTTCAAAGGGTTGTATTCTTGTAGTATCAGGTGGAAATTATAATGAACAAGTTGATGATGGTACAAATTATCCTGCATCATTCGAAGGTTGTTTTACCGTGGGTGCCTCAGGAACTAATTCTCCAGCTTCATTTACTGCTTACGGTATTAACGTTGATATTTTTGCCCCCGGCTTAAATATTGTATCTACACTTCCCGGCAATAATTATGGAGGAGAATCCGGAACCTCAATGTCGTCACCGATAGTTGCGGGTCTTTTCGGACTTTTAAAGTCACTTCATCCTGATTGGACTCCAATGCAATTACAGCATCAGATTAGAGCAACAGCAAATAAAAGTTTAACAAGCAGTCCTAGTTTGAAGCCTTATTATTACGGCAATGCAAATGCTTTTGACGCACTTCGGTATAATAATAACGATGCAAATTATGTAATGCCAGGTATTTCAATGGAATCAGTAATGATTAATGGTGCTTCTGAAATTTCGAGTTTTGAAGATAATGAAGTTAAAGCTTCATTCAAAAACTATTTGGGTGATGCTGACAGTGTTACAATTGAATTTATTCCAATTAATGATTGGTTAACTGTTACTGACGGTATTCAAACAATTCCTGCTATCAAAGCAAATGAAATAAAAGAAGCGACAATTCATATTCAAATCACAGATAAATGTCCCTGGTTTTTTGGTGATACACGAATTATTGTTAAAATTACAGCACAAAATAACTATGTTAATTATGAATTAATATCATTACCGATAAATTTACCTTCAAATAATATATTTACAACAAGGATTAATCAGTTAACTGATATTACCACAAGCTATATAAGCACATTGCATATGTATTCTGAATCGAACGGCTGGGCTGCAGGTATGAACAGATTAGACGACAGAGGTTTGTTCCATAAAATAACAAATAACAATTTTACTTCCGGTTATATTTCAAGTGAACCTACATACTGTGTTTACGGTTTTGATGCAAACAAAGCTTTGATTGGTACAGGTACTGATGATGCAGTCGGAACTTCACATATTTATATTACAACAAACGGCGGAACAAACTGGACAACTGTAAATACTTCTAATATAACAAACTTTATTAATTTCATTCACTTTTGGGATGACCAAAATGGAATTTTCCTTGGTGATGCCGTTGGTTCACAATGGGGAATTGCTACAACTTCTGACGGTGGATATACATGGAATCTATTGAGTACAATGCCTGATCCTCTTTCCGCTGAAGATGGTTTAGTTGGTTCAGGTCAGTTCGAAGGAGATGAAATTTGGTTTGGTACAAATATGGGTAGAATATTTTATTCTCCTGACCGTGGTCAGACCTGGTCTGTTTCCAATGTTATGCTTGGAAAAGCAGTTACAGATTTAACATTCCTCGACAAGAACACAGGTGTTGCAATTGTTTCCGAAGATTTGCGTGCAACTTCAAGTCGTTATCCTGCTTCTACTTCTGATGGAATGGTAACCTGGAAAACAAATACTAATTTGGATTTCACAGCAAATAATTTGTATCCGATTTATACATTTGCTCCTCAAAATTCCGGAAAAATTTACATGCTTTTCTCAACAGGCGAGGTGTTTTATTCAGAAAATCTATGGGCTACATTCCAACCGGAATTGACAAAGAAGTTTGCGGTTTATGTTTGCGGATCCCATCGTATGTATAATGGAAAAGTACGATTATTCCATGTAGGTAATGCATTCTCCACTCTCGACTTTATTTTTAATGCAGCTGTGATTGAAAAGAAAATTGCATTAGCCGAAGCATCACCTGTTGACTTTGGCGATATTGAAACCAGTAAAACCAAGACAAAATTTATTAAAATTGATAATGTAGGAAATACACTCACTAATATTTATTCTTCTGAAGTTATTCCGGGAGCAAATACAAGTGCAAATGAATTCGAAGTGAAAACATCTTTGCCTTCTGATATTGATGTGGGTTCTTCAATGAATTTCCGTGTTGCTTTCTCTCCAATCGATGGCGGTGCGAAAAGTGCTACAATACGTCTGACAACTGACGGCGATCCTAATACTTTCGAATTTGAAGTTATTGGACAAGGTATATTATCAGTTTATGAAATTGCTTCTCCTGAAATTCTTGCAATTAGCCCAAACCCAAGCAATTCACTTGCTTACGTAAAATTCCAAAGTAAATCAAATGCAAAGTCAAACATTACTCTTTATGATAATTTGAACAGAAAAGTGTTTGAAAATACTATGGATATGATTGTCGGTGAAAATGAATTCAATCTGGATGTCTCCAAATTGAATACCGGTATGTACTTCCTAATTATTTCAGATGGCAGTATAAATTATGTCAGCAAATTAATAAAAGAATAAGAAAATTCAATTATTACTGAATTAAATAAAAAATGGGCGACTAAGTCGCCCATTTTCTTTTAGAGTTTATTCCTTACTGAAATTGCTAACTAAATTACATCGTCAGTCATATCGGAAGCAAGGAAAAGACCATTTTTCGATTTCTTATCGTCCGGGTCCAAATCCAAAGCAATTTTATAATGCTGGCGAGCTTCCAGTTTTTTATCCAGATTTAAATATGCATCTGCAAGTAAAGAATGTGCTGTTGGGCTGTCCGGGTTAACTTCCGTTAAGGTAGTGAAATTTTCCACTGCTTCTTCGAAGTTCCCCATTCTCAAATTTGCAACACCCAAATGATAATAAGCAATTGTGAAATCAGGATTTTCCATCACAACGTGGCGGAAACTGTCACGAGCTTTGCAGGGGAAACCATACTGATAGTAAAAAATTCCCAGCCAGTAATGTGCAATCAAAATAGACATATCCATCTGAATAACTTTTTCAAGGCAGGTTATCGCTTTTTTAATTTGAGCTTCACGGTAAAGGCAAAGTCCTAGTTCGAAAAGCGGAGTCGGGAAAGTTGGCATTTTTTCCACGGCTATTCGGAGGTATTCTTCTGCTTGCTTTAAATTTCCCAATCTGTAATGCACATTTCCAATATGTTTGTACACTACTCCAAGCTCAGGATCTTTTTCCAGAGCTTTTTTGTATGCATCTATTGCTTCTGCATATTTCCCTTTCGATTCCAATTGATATGCACGTAGTACATCTTCATTTTCTGAATCATAAGTATTGAAATTAAAATCTTCCATTTAAAATATTACCATAAGATTAAAAGATTGAAAAATTCATTGGAACAGGGCTTTCGCCTGTGTAATCGTAAAATCCTTTGCCTGACTTCCGACCATAATATCCTGCTGCAACCATTTTTTTAAGCAATGGGCAAGGACGATAACGTGGGTCACCCAAATCATTATGCAATACTTCCATAATAGCCAAAGTTGTGTCCAATCCAATTAAATCAGCCAAAGTGAGAGGTCCCATTGGATGAGCAAAGCCAAGTTTTGCAACCTGGTCAATTCCTTCTGCTGTTCCAACGCCTTCCATTAGTGCGAACATTGCTTCATTAAGCAAAGGCATCAAAATTCTATTAGCAATAAAGCCGGGGAAATCATTTGCCAAAACAGGGATTTTACCCAATTTTTCAGATATATCTTTCACTGTTGCATAAGTTTCATTACTTGTAGCGATACCACGAATTACTTCCACAAGTTTCATCATCGGAACAGGATTCATAAAGTGCATACCAATAACATTTTCAGGATGCTTTGTCTTTGCTGCGATTTCCGTAATAGAAATTGTTGATGTATTGGATGCTAATATTGCTCCATCTCTTGCATTGTCATCGATTTGAGTGAAAATTTTGAATTTCAGGTCTTTATTTTCTGTCGCAGCTTCGATGATTAAATCTGAATCAGCGCAATCTGCAATATTTACTGTAGTTTTGATTTGAGCTAAAGTTGCTGCTTTTGCTTCTTCAGTCATAGTACCTTTTTTCACCTGTCTTGCAAGATTTTTTTCTATAGTCCCGAGACCTCTTTGCAATGCCGCATCGTTCACGTCCATAACGGTTACATCATAACCTGTTTGTGCAAAAACATGAGTAATTCCATTACCCATTGTTCCTGCTCCAATTACAAACACTTTTTGAATTGACATAATTTTCCTCTTATATTATAATTATTATCTTTTTTGTAATTTTATTTTTTTTAAAATTACTAAAAAAAAGATTAAATTAGTTAATTTCATATTTTTTTAAAGTAAATATATAATAAAATTATGGAAAATCTCACATTCAAATCACTAATAATAAATGAAAACTCTGAAGGAAATTTTTCACATAATTATGCAAGTAAAACTTTATATGACTTGCCTGCGGGTGAAGTCGTAATTCAAGTAAAGTATTCAGCATTGAATTATAAGGATGCACTCGTCTTCCGTGGACATAAAGGCATTTCCGGAAATTATCCGCAGACTCCCGGAATTGATGCTGCCGGGATTGTGTATCATTCCGACTCTCCCGATTTTAAAGTAGGTGATAGTGTTATCGTTACAGGGTATGATTTGGGAATGAATACTTCCGGAGGATTTCAAGAATTTATCCGTGTACCGTCAAATTGGGTTGTGCCCCTGCCTGAAAAAATGACCTTGAAGGAAGCAATGGTACTTGGTACTGCCGGATTTACTGCAGCACTTGCCATTCACAGATTGCAAACAGTAGGAATATTTCCTGATTCAGGTCCTATTTTGGTAACCGGAGCTACCGGTGCAGTTGGAGTATGTGCTATTTCAATTTTGAATAAAATCGGATATAAAGTATCTGCTTCCTCAGGCAAACCGGAACTTTATGAGTTTCTTAACCAAATCGGAGCAGATGAGATTTTTTCCCGTGAAGAGATTCTGGATGATTCACCTAGACCATTGTTACGCAGACGCTGGAAGGGAGTAATAGAAAATGTAGGCGGAAAAACCCTGGAGTCTGTTGTAAAAGCTACCGACAAAGAAGGTGCAATAACTGTTATTGGAATACTCAGTGGTGATAATTTTTCAAGCACCCTTTATCCTTTCATTTTGCGTGGAATTGCCCTTTTAGGAATTGAATCTGCAGAAACAGAATATCCGCTTCGGAAAGAACTTTGGAGTAAATTGAGTAATGAATGGCGTATAGTCGATTTCAATTTAATTTGCCGTGAAATCAGTTTCGACCAAATTCCGGATGAACTTGCTAAAATGCTTCAAGGCAAACAATCCAAGAAAATTGTTGTGAGAATTTCATAAAAAAAAGAGGGTGCATTGTCGAAAACCACCCTCTTACTAATTTATCTCTACTCTATTTTCTATTTATTCATTTTCATAAACCACATAAACCAATTGTAGGAATAATACTCCTCGTTATTTTTAGCTCTGAATTGTTCAGCTTCCTTTTCATTTGAAGGGGGTACGATCATGCAATCCTGTCCTTTTACCCAATTTACCGGTGTGAGAAGTTTATCATTATATGTCAATTGCAAAGCTTGCAAAACACGATAAATCTCATCCATATTTCTTCCTACTGTGCCAGGATAAAAAGCAATAAATTGAATACGATTATCAGGACTTATTATAAAAACACCTCTTACATTTTTTGTACTATTTGTATATGGATGTTGCATCCCATACAGTTTTGAGATCCTCATATTAACATCAGATATTAGAGGGAACTTAATTTTTGCGGGTTTTCTCCCCTGATATTCCAGTTTTTCCATTATTTCAATCCATGAGAAATGGCTCGGGATACCATCAGTAGAAATTACCATAATTTTTGTTTCCAAGTCGTCGAATTTACCTTGCATTTGTGCAAGCTCCCAGATTTCTGAAGTGCAGACAGGTGTGAAGTCTGCAGGGTGACTGAAAATTATCCTCCACTTGCCGTAAAAATCATCAGGGAATTTTAGAGTTCCCATTGTTGATTGTGCCTCGAAAGATGGAGCAACCTGGTTTAGTGTCGGGATTTGTAAGTCTTCCTTTATCTGAGCAAATAAGTTCATCGAAAGAAAGAAGAGCAAAATGTAAGTAAAATGTTTCATTTTAGCCTCCAATGTTTTTTACTTAATTAACTAAACGAAAACAAATACAATTATTTTAGTTGTGGCGAAATATATATTTAGTTTTCCCTAATACTGATTATATTCACATATAATATGCGATTATAAATAAAATTATACAGTAATTATATGCCTTGTATAATACGGCTGCATCGTTATGAATAATATTTATGGCTAAATATCGACAATTTTTATAACTATTTATCATCATACTGAATATTTTATGAAAATAGTCAAAAAAATCATTTTATTTGATTAATTTGCATTTTTACATTTTAACTAATAAGGAAAATAAAATGAAATTCACAAGAAAAGCAAAGGCAAACTGGCAAGGAGCCGGTAAAGATGGCAAAGGAACACTATCAACTGCAAGTGGAATCCTTAACGAAACACCATATAATTTCTCCATGAGATTTGAAAATGAACCGGGCACAAATCCCGAAGAACTCGTTGGTGCTGCTCATGCAGGTTGTTTCACAATGAAATTAAGCTTTGTTTTAGGTGAGCATGGATTTACTGCAAATAATATGGATACAGAAGCAACTGTTACTTTCGAAGATGGCAAAATATCGGAAATCCATCTAAATCTTTCTGCTTCTGTTGACGGAATTGACGATGCAAAATTCCAGGAATTAGCAGCTTTCGCAAAAGCCGAATGTCCAATTTCCAAATCATTAAATACCAATATTACTTTGACAGCAAAGCTAGTATAAAGTAAATAATTCATGTCCTGAAAAAACGCCTTAACGAGGCGTTTTTTTATTTTTAGTAAGTTAATTATAACAAAATCAATTATGTTCGTCTGCTCTAATTATTATGTTTGTTGGAACGAATTTATATATTTTGAGTAATTCTTATTAAGCTTAAGAGAGATTATTAAAATGACAAGAGATGAATTTTTGAAAGTATTAGGCTTGGGAGCAGTTGCTACAGCTTCCATGTTTTGCTTTGGAGGGTGCAGCAGCGATTCTCCAGCCGCCCCGCAAAATGTTGATTTCACAATTGACATTTCACAATCTTCATATGCAACATTGCAAAATATTGGTGGATTTATCATTAAAGATGGAGTAATTATTGCTCATATAGAATCAGGTGAATATATTGCTTTGAGTGCTGCTTGCACTCACGAAGGTACAATAATTAATTATAATTCCGGTCAAAATCTCTTTGTTTGCCCGGCACATGGTTCGGAATTCAATACTGACGGGACTGTTGCAAAGAATCCTGCAAACAAATCTTTGACAAAATATAATGTTACGGTAACAGGTAATTCAATAAGAGTTTATTCATGATAGGAAGTAAAATGAAACCATTAACTATAACATTTGCAGTCATCGCTTTTTTCTCCTTTACTTCAATGAAGGCTGAAAATATAGTTATTCCAGGAGAGACTCAGCAATCCGAGATTACGAATCAATCAAGTTTGCATTCAACCGAGGATTTTTCATTATTTTCCGAAAGTAAAGACGGCCTTTCAAATCGTGTGAATGAATGGGCGGATGAACAAAATTTCGGTAATACCGATTATTATGATATTGAAATGAAAGAAAACCAAAATGAATTGTTTGCACTCAATTCAGCACAGGATGATACAACGCAGACCGAAAATGATTTAAGTTTTGATGATTTCAACACTGATACAAACCCTAATGCAAATTTACTTCCTGAAAATATTAGCTGGAATGAAAGAATGTTTTGGGGTAAAAGTGGTGTGATGCGAAAATTGGGATTGGCAGGTGAACTCTCAGCAGAACAAAGAACAAAAGAAATTGGGTGGAGAAGAACTTTCCTCACAATGCACCAAACAACCGGACTTCTCACCTTAGGATTGATGCTGGCATCGTGTTATACCGGTCAAATGCATCTCAATGGGGAACCTAACTACTTGAATTACCATGAAGCATTTACTACCAGCACAATAGTTGGGTATTCACTCACAGGTTTTTTGGCATTTATGACTCCTCCTCCTTCAATTAAAAGGAATGAATTTTCAACAATATCAGTACATAAAACGTTGGCATATTTACATATGGCAGGTATGATTCTTACTCCAATCCTGGGTTCACAAATTGAGGACAGCAGTAATTGGAATAAAGCTGCTCAATTCCACCAGACATCGGCTTATATAACAACAGCTATATATGCTTCAGCAATGGCTGTAATTTTATTATTTGATTAATATTAATATGATAATTAAAATGAAAAAGATATTTTTTTTCTTTGCAATCTTTGCAATTCTGAACTTAAATCTTTTTGCTCAAGAAGCAGTTCAACTCACAAATACTAAGAATACTGAGATTATTTATACATTGAGTCATCCTGCACACGAAGTAGAAGCAAAAAGTAAGGACTTGCAAGTGAAAATTGAATATGATAAAAAAGGAAACAAAGTAACAAAGGCAATTGCAATGGTAAAAGTAACTTCTTTCGATAGCGGCAATTCCAGCAGGGACTCTCACGCAATGGAATCAATTGAATCCACTAAATACCCCACTGCAACCTTTAAAAGTTCTAGTTTTGCTTATGATGGTGACAGTTTAAAGATCTATGGTTCAATCACATTCCATGGTGTTACAAAACTGTTAACTATTAATGCAAAGCAAAGCTTGTCGGGTAATTATCTTAAAATCACAGGACGTTTTGGAATAAGCCTTGATCATCACAATGTGGAAAGACCAAAATTGCTCTTTGTACCAACGGATGAATACTTACATTTTAGTTTCACAGCTGATTTTAACATTAAATAATTAAGGAACACATATGAATAATTATAAATTCATTTTAATATTACTTTTAGCAGTAATATTTAGTACAGGAAATATTTTTGCAAGGAAAAACGGAATTAATGGATTGACTTCAACAAAAGCTCAGGGGTGTTTTTGTCATAATATAACAGCAAGTGAAGAAACAGTCCTTTCCATTACAAGTTCAACCGGATCTTTCACAGTTGAACCGGGTTCAACCACGAAATTTACAATAACAGTGAATCACCCTACTTTACTTGCAGCAGGGATTGATATAGCTGTGGGTATTACATCCGAAGATGATGAACATATAGGGACATTAAGCCCAATCACCGGAGAAGGTTTAAATATTCTTGGCGAGGAACTGGTACATTCTGCTCCGAAAGACTTGCAAAATGGGAGTGTTTCATTCAGTTTCAACTGGACTGCTCCATTGGAGGAAGGTATCTATAATTTACGTGCTGTCGGAAATGCCGTAAATAAAAACAATAAAAGCGATAATGCAGATAAATGGAATTATATGTTACCTCAAAGTATTAATGTGAAAGGTCCTAATTCTATTACTGATAATTTTCTGACAAAAGTAGTATTCCCGAATCCATTTAGTGATTTTACAGTATTCAACTTAAGTGATTTTAATCAAGGTTCAATTCAACGTATTTCGATTGCAGATGTGAAAGGGAATGAAATCCTTAGTATCCCCGTTTCATCAAAAATATTTAAATGGAATGGAAAAGATGCTAATGGTAAAAATGTTGCTGCCGGAATATACTATTTGATTATCCAATTAAGAAATGAAAGGAGAATTATACCACTTATTTCATTATAACTTATTCACTTAGATAACTTTTGCAAAAATCAATTAATTTTATTGAATCATAACGCCAGCGATATTGTTTCATAAATGCATCACGAGCATTTTTAGAACAAGCCGGCCAGTTTTTGTTAGGAATTGAATTAATGAAATTTACAATTGCATCCGAATCATCACAATCAACTACAAATCCTGTATGAGTTTCCTTCACTATTCTCTTTAAAGGAACTGCCTTGGAAACAATAACAGGAATACCAAGTGCAAAATAATCGAATATCTTATTATGAATTGTATAATTATTGAAATCATTTACTTGATAAGGCAGAATTCCTATATCAAAATTAGATATAATGCTCACTAAATTCTGAGGTTGAAAGTTTCCATGGAAAATCACATTATCACAGTCCTTCGCAATTTTCATTAATTCCGGGATTTCATCGCCATCACCAGCAATTTCCAAACGGAAGTTTTCATGATTTTTGAAATTTTCGGCAAAAGCTGTCACAAAGTTCTTTATACTCTTTTCACTTGTATGATATCCGTGATGACCAATTGTGTATATACTTCCAAACTCCTTATTAATTTTTTGGGGAAAGTTTCTTTTTAATGGAGTATTATGAACAATTTCAATTTTATCTAAATCATATTTATAAACTCTGTTCAACCTTCTTTTTTGTTCATTGCAAACTGTGATAATACCATCCATAAGGGGAACTACTTTTGCCTCGACCTTGTCGGGCAGACGGAGTTTATGAACCAAAAATCTGGAAATGAAATTTTTATTATACTTTTTCCAGGCACGCATAGCTGCAGGATAATTTTCAGCCATATCGAGTATAATTGGAATTTTGAATTCATGAGCAAGTTTCCCGGCAGTTTCAGCCAGCATAATTTCACGCACTATTATTAAATCAGGAATTATTTCTTCAATTGCCTTTTTGATGGCTTTATTCCATGTTGGATTAAATGGCAAAGGATATGAACGAATTGAATGTTTGAGATAACCTACTCTATGAATGTGAACATTGTCTATTACTTCAGAATCGTGAACTTCGTTGCCCCATCTTGCTAAAATATGCACCTGATACTTTGCTTCAGTCAATGACTTACAGAATTTTTCGACACGAACATCCCAGGGGTATGGACTTTTCCAAATGTAAAGTATTTTCTTCATTTCAGGTTATTTATTTCAGCAAATTTTCACAATTCATTATTTTCAAAATTACTTAATATTTCAAATTATTATATCATCTTCGAAAAAAAAATACAAATAATCAAATTATTTCAATATTTTGCGAATCAATTCGCTTTTATATTTCATTAGTTGTGAAATTTTTTATATAAATTATATGAGTAGAATAAAGAAGCAATTCCAAACAAAATACAAAGCAGATGAACTGAAAAATTGGGTTTCTGCTGAACTCTTACCAAATCCTATGCTGAGTCAAGCAATTAATCAGGCTGCTTGGAACGGATATGATCTCTTTCTCGACACAAAAATCGGAAAAGGGAATATAATTATCCGGGACTATTTGGTTGATATTGATTTCGAATTGAATTTCATTGGTTCGATGGCAAGTAAAACAATTGAAGATACTCTCGACCAGGAATTCAAAAAACTAGAATCAAAAAAATAAAATCTTCATCTTAATTTTAAGAATTTTATTATTTTAGGAAAAAATGATATTGCAATATGAAATTTTTCCTAATTATAATACTATTTCTTTCAATAATAAGTGTTACTTCTTTTTCAGGTAATAATTATCAGGATGATGAATACTATGAAGATGAAGAAGCATATGTTCAAGAAGGTGTAGTGAAAGCTGTTAATGTTGATTTGGGCTATTTCGGTCCTGCAGGTCTTTCTGCAGCGGCAGGTTTCCGGTACTGGTTTGCAAGTTTCACTCTTGGTTTTTCCGGTATAGTCAATGACATTCCAAATTATGCACTTAACGGATATGCCCAGGGTATTTATCAAACCAAACCACTCCCGGCAAATTTTGATGAAAAAAATTATCCTGCTTTGATTGTGACAGGCGACTTTGCTTACCATTATCAGATTTTGCCAAAAGTATCTGCTTTTGCTTCATTGGGATTTTATTCTCAGTCAGATACAACATTAGCGTGGGATTATTCTAATGATTGGTATTATTACTGGAAGACTCAGAAAAGTTCCGGTGTTGCATTCGGCTTAGGAGCTGAAATGGATTATCAGGAGAATTTACGAATTGGATTAGGTTATCACACAAAAAGAGGTATATTTGCCCGGCTCTCATATTACTGGTACTAATTTTGTAAAAGTCAGCAAAAAAATTATAAAAAATATCCGTTCAAAGGGTATTTTTTCTTCATTGCTGTTTGCTTTTGCTCTTTGGTTTTACGTAAGCATGAATAATGTTTTCACAATGAAACTTTATGTTCCGTTAATCCTGAAAACAAATGAAAATCAATCAATTGTCAGCGAAGTACCTTCCAAAATTGAAGTAGAAATTAAAGGTAAAGGATGGAATTTAATAAATGCAAAATTTTTCTACAGTTCTTATTATTGTCTGCTAAAAATTGACAATCTCGAAAGTGAAAATAATCAAATTAATCTGACATATTCAAAACTACTGAATAGCATTAAAAATCTGGAAAAATTTGAAATAAAAAGTATAAATCCTGAAAATTTAAATCTTATACTCGGCAATATTGATCAAGTATTGAGGAAGATTAAATCCAATATTGAAATACACACCAGGAATGGGTTTACTATTGTAAACACAAAAATGAATCCCGAAGAAGTCGTAGTGAAAGGGTCCTTAGAAAAAATCAAGGATTTACTGGAAGTTCCTACAAGAAGCAAAATTCTTGAAGATGTATATAAGAATATGAATGGATTGATTTCATTTGCCGATACTCTTTATCCATCTTTTAATATCAAACCGAATTATACTAAATATAATATAAATATTCAGTTTAAGTGCGACTTATCCTACAAACAAATTCCTGTTAAAGTCAGGGGTGGTTTATTACCTGCTGATAATGAAATTAAACCCGGATATATTACGGTATATCTAACAGGGGGTGTGGAGGAATTGGCAAATATTAATCCTTCAGAATTAGTTGCTTATGTTAATTTTGAGGATTTAATGGATGATTCAACCGGCATATTAGTGCCTGAAATTTCATTACCTTCAAATGTGACTTTAATGAAAACAGAACCTCCTTATCTTTACCATTTCAAGTATTCTCAAAAAGGTCTTTAAAACATATTTTCATATATATCAAACAATTATAAAAACTATAATTCGTTAGTATCATTTCCTGTTTTATAAATAATGTAAATATTCAGCGAAAGAAGAATTTGGGGATAAGATAGGGTATTTATTTTGTTTCATTAAGATTAAGGGGTTAATGTTAGATAATTTAAGAAAAATATTGAATTTATCTGCAAAACCAACAATATTTCTGATTATTTTTTTCGTATCTTTTTTTTCATTGATAGAAGCTGAAGATCATTTCCAATTACAAGTCAATTATACACCCACATTTCCATTCGAATACGAAAAAAACATCAATAAAGGACTTTTGACAATGCTCACCGACAGTACTCTATTTGTACAGGAAGGTGGTTCTTCATTTTATGGCAAAAGATTCCACAATCGCCGTACCGCCAGCGGTCAGATTTTCGATATGAATAAATATACTGCTGCTCACAGAAAATTGCCTTTTGGCACAATTGTACAGGTTACAAATATGAATTCCGGCAAAACCTCGATTGTAATTATTAACGATAGAGGACCTTATCACGGAAAGAGAATAATTGATTTATCCAAACGAGTAGCAGATCAAATTGGGACTCCAGGAATTCCTCCAATAAAAATTAAGGGTGTTTCGAATGAAAATTACCCTGATTCTACACTTTATACCAATAAATTCATTGTATTTCCTCTAATTAAAGATGTAACCCTAGCTGAAAGTTTCGATATCAATTTTATGAAGAAATACGAGGATTTTGATGAAGCTATTATTATGTTGCATACTTTACAAGATTTGCACCCAAGTATACCCTATTGCCTTGCAGTATATGCAAATCAATATTTCGATACTCGTTTCGATAGAACTTATTATGTGGGAATCTTACTCAAAAGTTCCCTTACAGACTCAATCGTAAAAAATTAATATTATTAGAAATAATTTCGTCGCCTGAAAAGAATCAGCACTACAAGTGAAAGTAGGAATGATAAGGCAATGACTATGAAAAATCCATAATGATTTTGTTCGAATGAATTTGGGATATTCATGCCGTAAAAACTTGCAACAAGTGTCGGAATCATTAAAATGATTGAAATTGAAGTAAGAGTTTTCATGACTATATTCAGGTTGTTGGAAATAACAGAAGCATAAGCGTTCATCATACCGCTCATGATATCACTGTAAATATTTGTTGTTCCCAAAGCCTGGCGCAGCTCAATTTCCACATCTTCCATTAAGTCTTCATCGTAAGTATCTCGATAATCACGGAGATTTTTCAGTCGGGCAACTAAAATATCATTTCCTTTCAAAGAAGTAGTGAAAAGCACCAGACATTTTTCAATCTGAAGCAAAGTCTGCAAATCTTCATTTTTAATGGATTTTTCCAGTTGATTTTCCGCTTCCTTGATTTCATAATTAATTTGTTTCAGGTATTTCAAAAACCAAACGCTTGAGGAAAGTGACAATTTAAGCACCAAGTCGAAACTATTTTCCATTATAATATTTTTACGTCTGGTAAAATTTATGAAATCAGGAATGACTTCTGTTGTATGGAAAGAAAGAGAAACAAAAACATCTCCTCTGAAAATTAAGCCCATAGGAATTGTCGCATAAGGAATATCGTCAGTTTGTATTTTAATCGGGAAACGCATGATGATAAAGTACCAACCATCCTCAATTTCGATACGAGGACGTTCATCAATATCTTCAACATCATTATAAAAAGCTTCGGGAATTTGTAATTCTTCGAAGAGAAATCTGCGGTCGTCAAGTGTAGGACATTCCACATGAACCCAGCAATTTGGTTCCCATGTGTCTGTTTGAACTAAGCCGTTACCATTTTTCAAAAAAGTTCGCATTTTGTGCCCCCTTTTATTTGAAAAATATCTCCATCGCTTCGTCAGGAGTTGTTTTTCAGAGTATCATTTTAAACAAAAATATTTTCATTGTCTCTTTGTAATTATTTGAATTTTTTCGCAAACAAATAATAACTATATTTAAACAAAGTACAAAATTACAAGTTTTTTGTGTACTAATTTCATTAATATTGAAAATTATTTTATATTTTTGTAAGAATTAAACTATAATATATAGTATGGAAAAAGTTACCGGTTTAGGTGGAATATTCTTTAAGACAAAAAATCCAGAAAACATAAAAAAATGGTACTCTGAGCATTTAGGTTTGTCAGCAACGGAATGGGGAACAATTTTTGAATGGAGACCTTCCGAAAATCCTGAAAAGATTGCGACGACTCATTGGAGCCCTTTCGAGGAGGATACGAATTATTTCAATCCAAGTACCAAGGATTTCATGATTAATTTCAGGGTAAAAAATATCGAAAAGTTAACGGAGCTGCTCAGACAAGAAGGAGTAACAATCTTGGACGATATTGAGAGTTATTCTTACGGGAAATTTATTCATATTTTAGATCCCGAAGGTAATAAAATTGAACTTTGGGAGCCTGCAGAAAATGATTCAGAAAATTATGTTACACATAAAACTAGTTGAGGTGATTTATGTTAAAAAAAATCTCTTTGGAAATTCAATGGGCATTCATTTTCTTTTTGATGATGCTTGGGTGGATGGTTTTGGAACGTTGGTCGGGTTTGCATGATACTCATTTAGAACTGCACCCTTATCTGACTAATTTGGTTGCTATTCCGGCAATTTTGATTTATGTTTTAGCTCTAATAGAAATAAAGAAAATAAAATTCGCAGGAAATATGTCCTATATTCAGGCATTTTATACGGGTATTATAATAACAATCATTATTGCAATACTTAGTCCACTTAGCCAATATATCACTTCATATTGGATTACACCTCATTATTTCAATAATGTAATAAACTATTCTGTAGCTCATAATTTGATGACTTTCGATGAAGCCGTTTCATATTTCAACTTTAAAAGTTATGTGATACAAAGCATTTTTGGAGCATTGATTATGGGTATAATAACTAGTGCAGTAGTTTCCCTTTTTGTAAAAACCAAAAAAGGTATTGAAACAATAAAAAATACTTAAAAGCACAATATTTGATGATTTTTATACAATTTTGTAAAAAGAGTGAAATAACATTTTTTTGAAATTGATAAAATATAAATAATATGAAAAATAAAAGTTTAATCTCAATTACAGATTACTCGAAGGAAGAATATTTGCGCATACTCGAATTAGCGGCTCAATTCGAAGCAAATCCTAATCAGAAACTGATGGAAAATCATGTTGTTGCATCATTATTCTTCGAACCTTCCACACGCACAAGACTCAGCTTTGAAACTGCTGCAAACCGTCTGGGAGCGAGAGTAATAGGTTTTAGCGAAAGTGGTTCTACTAGTGTAAAAAAAGGCGAATCACTGAAGGATACTATAATCATGGTAGCGAGTTATTCCGATATTATTGTGATGCGTCATCCAAGGGAAGGAGCGGCACGCTGGGCAAGTGAAGTCTCTTCGGTACCGGTCATAAATGCAGGAGACGGAGCAAATCAGCACCCCACTCAGTGTATGCTTGACCTTTACACAATAATGCAAACTCAGGGTACTTTGGAAAATCTGAATATTGCAATGGTGGGTGATTTGAAATACGGCCGTACAGTGCATTCTTTGGTGCAGGCGATGTGCAATTTTAATGCTACATTTCATTTTGTTTCACCTAATGAACTAAAAATGCCCAGATCATTGAAAATGAATATTAAATCTGCAAATCTGAATTATCATCAATAT